>OOGD01000140.1_pt1 | contig 16562 bp, 12 predicted proteins | sample 1670381 | NCBI WGS metagenome assembly OOGD01 (sample SAMEA98146918, study PRJEB22522) | marine metagenome | biome: marine biome; feature: marine water body; material: sea ice | place: Arctic Ocean | collected 14-Sep-2015 | depth 1.3 m | reverse complement strand
TTTCAGGACTGACTTGAGGAAAATATATTATCGATAGATAAATTTCACATTTCTATGCGGCAGCTTGATTCATTTTCATAACTAGTACTTTGAAAGAAGCCTCTTTTCTGGAAGTATGAATACACCAGTTGGCAATGAATCTGTAATTGCCAAAAGGAAGCGCTGTAAGGAGTTGCAAAGCAACATTGTTTAATAAATCGGCCAATCGACTGTCTCAAAAGCAAAGGTTCAAGTTGTAGTCTGCATAGCTGCCTCCACTGTGAAATATTAAATTATCATTGGGTCCCAAGTGTTCGGAGAGAGCTGGGAGCAGTCTATGCTTAAACCCATGGTCGAAGGCAATTGAGAGACCAGCTCGGAGGAAATATATTCGACGCCTCAGCTATGCCCACAATAAAGTTAATAAGCTCTGCAAGTAAGCGTTTAATACGTTTGATTAGTGCGAATACCCAAATAACTTTCAGTCAAACCAAAATACAAAAAAATGATGAAAAGACTAATAAAATTTTGAAAATTAAGCAGAGGCTGTGAAGTATTTTGTATTCTTTATAAACTTCTTAGGCATTGCTGGGAATGTCATTAAGAGTGATAGTATATTACTTTATTTGGCGGTGTTTCAAAGAACTGGCAGGTTGATTTCAATAATTTTGAAAGCAAATGAAATGATAAAAACCCAAGTAAAGGTTTACCTCACCAAATCTTAAAAATCATGTTTTAATTTGACCCCTTTAACGGCATACACTATTTTTGTCTATGGCCCCTTTATATCATTACCGGTTGCAATACAATATCATTGCTATAGAATGAGCTCAAAGCGACAAAGATTTGCTGAAAAGCGACCTTCCGATAGTTCTTGAAAAAGACAGCAGGTGACTGCTGGGGTTGGGCTTACAGCATTTGATAGCTTTTTATGGATGAGGCAGCGCTTTGCTGTCACCCGGTAAATTAACACTAAGTAGAGGACACAAATTGACGATAATCAACACTAAACGCTATATATTTAGTGCGGCATTCGCAGCACTAACGGCCCTCGCGGCCCCCACGGCCGTTTCGGCCGCTGCGCACAACCAGTGCGGTGAAGTTACAATCACTAAGATGAGTTGGGATTCTGCCGCCATCGTTACGGCTGTATCAAAATTCCTAATGGAACAGGGCTATGGCTGCGATGTAACGGCAGTGCCATCCGACACTACACCTGCAATAACTTCTTTATCTGAAAACAATGAGCCAGATATCGTGACCGAGCTGTGGGTCAACTCCACCGGCGAAGTTTACAAAAAGCTGAAAGCTGATGGCAACATCGTAGAGCTTACCAGCGTGCTTGATCCTGGCGGTGTTGAAGGTTGGTGGTTACCGACTTATCTAGTTGAAGCGCATCCAGAACTTGCGACAATTGAAGGCGTGATGGCTAATCCGGAACTGGTTGGCGGCATGTTTAATAACTGTCCCGATGGTTGGGGTTGCCGCATTGTTAACGACAACATGATCCGCGCGTTCAACCTTGAGAAAAGTGGCATTAAGGTCTTTAATCATGGTTCTGGTCAAACGCTGGCGACCTCGATGGCAGCGGCTTATCAGAGTGAAGAGCCTTGGTTTGGCTACTACTGGGGTCCAACAACACCAATGGGCAAATTTGATATGACCAGCATCGACCTTGGTGAGTACGACAAAGATGTTCACAAGGCGAACCAAAACGCCGATACGCCTAATCCAAGAGCCTCTGCATTCCCAGCAGCGCCTATAGTGACGGTAGTGACCAAGGACTTCATGGAGTCTAATCCTGAGATTGCAGAACTGATGAGTAATGTGACATTTAAAACTACCACCATGAGTCAACTGCTGTCCTGGAAGGACGCTAACAATGCATCCAGTGAGGAAGCAGCTGTGTATTTCCTTAAGAACAACCCAGATGTTTGGAGCGGTTGGATTAACGAAGCGGCCACAGAAAAGTTGTCCGCATTGCTGAAGTAAGTGCAATTGGGTGGTGCTTATTGCGCTACTCATTTAGCCCGCCGTATTGCACCTAATGGGTGTAGCGGCAATAAGGGCATACTATAGACAGGGCTGGGTTCATATGATGACCCGGCCTTGTTTTTTTTATTAAAGTCGATTGAAAAAAGAGCCTGAAAAATAGGCTTGGATGAGGAATGTATGGCGACTTATGATTTTATTTTCGATGGACTTGGCTTGCGCAATTGGTGCGGTAGCGGTGATGACGACGAAGGCATGACCTCTATGGCGCAACTGCTGGCGCAAACATCTGGCGAAGACGTAGACACGTCGGGCTTGCAAACGCCTTTTCCGTCGATGGATGCGCTGCACGAAGCCTGTGTTTCATTTCCTCAATCGCGTGAGCTGACCTCCGGCCTTGAAGAAGGTTTCCTCTCAATTAAAGACAGCCTGAAAGCAGTTGTCGATCCGTTGACCCAGCCTCTGAGCTGGGCACTGAATGAAGCCCTTTGGGTGATGCAAGCGGTGCCATGGTTCATCATGATCCCGATGTTAATGCTCATTGCCTGGGCGGTTGGACGGCAGATGAAGCTGGTCGGACTGGTCGCGATGTGTTTCGGGTTCCTCGGCTTTGTTGATTACTATAGCTACACAATGCAGACGCTCGCGATTATCTTCGTCTGTGCGTTGACCTGTGTGTTGTTGGGCGTTCCCATTGGCGTTGGTATGTCGCGGAGCAACCGCCTACAGCGCTTCATGATTCCAATTCTGGATATGCTCCAGACTTTGCCACCTTTTGTATATTTGATCCCGTTGATTTTCCTGTTTTCCGTGACTGAACCAAAGCTCTACGGTATAGCCATCATACTCTATGCCATCGTGCCGGTGATCCGCCTAACCGATCTGGGTATTCGTCTTGTGGACCCAGACGTGACCGAAGCGGCAGATGCCTTCGGTATGACTAAGCGGCAAAAGCTGTTTAAAGTGCAGATTCCGCTAGCGCTACCTAACATTATGGCGGGTGTTAATCAGACGATTATGATGAGTCTTGCGATGGTCGTCATTGCATCGCTAGTATCAGCTCCTGGTCTATGTGGGTTGGTATTGCGCGGTATTCGATCGCTGGAGCTTGGCGTTGGCTTGCTCTCCGGTCTGGGTATTGTTCTTCTCGCGATTATTCTTGATCGCGTGACCAAGGCGGCGCTCGCTCGCATCAATGTAAGTCAGACGAGATAAGAGGTAATGGATATGAACAAAGCAGAAATCAAGATCTCGATCCGCAATCTCTATAAGATTTTCGGAGGTAGCCCTGAGTCGGCCCTGCAACAAATAAAAGATGGCATGAGCAAGATCGAGTTGCTGGAAGAGCATAGTCACGTGCTCGGCCTAAACGATATTAATATTGATGTCCCCGCTGGTAAGACGACGGTCATCATGGGGCTTTCAGGCTCGGGTAAATCGACGTTGATTCGACACCTCAACCGCTTAATCGAACCGACAGCGGGCGAAGTATGGGTCGATGGTGAGAACATTCTGGAATATAACGAAAAACAGCTGCGGCATTTACGGCAACACAAAATGTCGATGGTTTTCCAAAAATTCGCACTGTTGCCGCATCGGACCGTGCTGCAAAACGCTGGCCTTGCGCCTGCCATCGAGGGGCAGAATGAAATCCAATACGCTGATGAGGCGAGCAAATGGCTAGACCGTGTCGGGCTTCAGGGGCAAGGTGACCAGTATCCACATCAGTTGTCAGGTGGGATGCAGCAGCGGGTGGGCATCGCCCGCGCGTTGACCAGTAACTCCGACATCATGCTGATGGACGAGGCCTTTTCGGCGCTTGATCCGTTGATCCGCACCGACATGCAGGATCTGTTGATCGAATTGCAAGCCGAGTTACAGAAGACGGTAGTGTTCATTACCCACGATCTGGACGAGGCGTTAAAGCTAGCGGACCATCTGGTCATCCTCAAGGATGGTTATGTGGTCCAACAAGGCGAGCCACAGCATATTTTGCTTAATCCGGCAGATCCTTATATCGAGGACTTTGTCAGCGACATTAATCGTGCTCGAGTTTTGCGAGTTTGTTCCGTAATGGTGCCGACCACAGACGCGACGGGCGAACAGAACGGTGAGATCGATCCAAACGACACGTTGGAATCTGTGATTGCACTGTCCAAAGGAGACACCAACCTCAGCTATCGAGTAATGAAGGATGGCAAACCGATTGGCTTGCTGAACATGCGTAAACTAGTTCGCGCACTGGTCCCGTCGGAACAATCTGATGATCCTGAAAGTGCCCGGCTTACCGGCTAATCGGTCTGTCTGTTGATCTCGAGGATAATATGTTTATCCTCGGTCATCAGACTTACGTTCTGGTGCATGCATCAAGAATCAATATGAAGTTACAGAGTAAGTTTTTTGACAGAATGGAAAAGACATTAAGAGTTACTACTGAGCGAAAATTAAAGAAACCTCTTACGTCATCAATTTGAAAAATTTTATGCCAGCCTAAACTGAACCAAATTTCAGTTATTCATTAAGTAAGATTTTGACTTGTTTTTGGTTATACATGTCCTGTATCTCAGGTGAAGACTTAATCGATTCTTCCATTATCATTGATTTCAATCTGGTTCGTAACGCGGCGGTTTTACACCTGATGAAACATTGTTAGGATTAGTTAGAGCACTAAGCCATAGGGCTATCAGCTAAGATTCATACGCCGTTAAACTGAAATTTGCACCAATCTAAGCTGAGTCAGAATAACAGTTAACTAATATCGCCTTCTATTTCAAACGCAATCTGCCAAAGAAAAGCAACGTATATAGCCCCATTACAACAATCCACACCAAAAACAAAATCCTCACAATACCATTTAATACCAATAGGCATCGCCATTAACATCGTCAAAATGATACAATTTTGTTTTTAAATAAACTTAAACGAGCACCTCTGAATGTCTGAAGTTGTACTGCTGGGAACAGGTCTGGAATTACCCATAAATGGGGAAATGGGATATTTTAATTACTTCTGGTTACGAGATAACTGTGTCAGCTCATGGGATAGCACTACTCAGGAACGTACTTTTGATATCCTTGAAGAATCTGATGACCTGCATGCTAAAAGTGCCAAATAAATGAAGACTCACTGGACGTTGTTTGGGGTGATGGCTATCAAAGCCGCTACGATCTAAATTGGCTTGGTCGTTGGCACAAGGGTGACAATCATGGTGATTTGGCTGTTCGTGCGCGTAAAACCTGGTGTGGCGATCACTATCCAGATATGGCGCGTTTTACCTATGGTGATGTCATGGCTTACCCGGCCAGTGTGGCCGATTGGGCGGAAGCCATGTTGGACGAAGGTGTCGTTCTGATTCAGGGCATGCCAGATTCAGACGAAGGGCTGCAAGCCCTATGCGAACTATTCGGAACCGTGCGCCCATCGTTTTCTGGCTACACCTTTGATGTGAAATCGAAGGCGAACCCTGAAAACCTTGCCTACACTAGCAAGGCGCTCGAGTTGCATACCGATCTGCCTGCAGAAGAGCTTGCGCCTGGCATTCAGTTCTTGCACTGTCGAGTTAATGATGCCGAAGGTGGCGACAGTTTGTTTGTTGATGCTACTGCGGTGGCCAATGCGTTGAAACAGGCCTATCCGGAATACTTTAGAATACTGACTGAATACAATGTGCCTTATCGTTACACTACTGACTCTCAGGACGTGCGAACAAAGCAGAGAATTATCGAGCTTGACCCAAACAATAGCGAGGTCAGCGGTATTAATTTTAGCCAGCACCTGGCAGATGTATTTGATTTCTCTCAACGCGAGATGGATAATTTTTATCCCGCTTTCCGTAAGTTTGGGCAGATGCTTCAATACTCTCAGTATCTCATGACCTTCCGTCTCAACGCTGGTGAATGTATCGTGTTCGACAATCATCGTATCGCCCACGGCCGAGCTGCTTTTATTAAGGGTAGTGGCGCCAGGCATCTTAGGGGCTGCTACGTTGACCGTGGCGAGTTGCGAAGCGTTTACCGTGTATTGCGTGCAAGATATCCCAGTGCAGAAGTAGTTCTACCGATTCAGTCGACCGCATAGATGTAATCGATTGAAACCTGTTGAGGACTATAAAATGCAAACAGAACAAGAGTTACGGATCGATCTGGCCGCTGCCTTCAGACTTATCTATGAACTGGATATGCATGAGTCGGTTGCCAATCACCTAAGCGCAGCAGTATCTCCAGACGGGAAGCAGTTCCTTATGAACCGTCGCTGGATGCATTTTGCAAACGTTACCGCCAGTAACCTACAGTTGCTAGATAGTGAAGACGATAGCATTATGCAGACTGACGAAGCTCCTGATGCTTCAGCTTGGAGTATTCATGGCAATGTACATGATTCATTGTCCCAAGCACGCGTTATTCTGCATGCGCATCCTACTTATGCGACTGCGTTGTCAACGCTCAAAAGTCCCCACATATTGCCGATCGATAACAATACTGCACGGTTCTACGAGCGCATCGCCTATGATACAAGCTTCGGTGGCATTGCCTCGACTGATGAAGAAGGCAGGCGCATCATGGATACTTTTGCTGGTAAAAAAGTATTGATGATGGGTAACCATGGGGTCACCGTTATAGGTGAAACGGTTGCCGAAGCATTTGAAGAGCTGTATTACTTAGAAAAAGCATGTAAGACTATGATGTTGGCTTATGCTTCCGGCCAGCCTCTCAATATCCTATCTCATGATTTAGCTCTGCAAACGGCAGAAAGCTGGGATCAATTTCGAGGTCAGTCTTTCGCTCACTTTGAGCAACAAAAAGCTATGCTAGATAAAAAGGACGCCTCGTATCGGGAGTGATAGTTAAATTATTGCCTTATATTAGGAACAACAGGGAACAGTAAAAATGGCGCTAAGCTAATTTTTTTGGCCTGCTTTGTTCCATGAAGGGGCTTTTCTTCGGTATGTGTTGAGGCGTAGGAGTGGTCATTAGCTGATATTATTTACTCAACAACTGTTGCTACTCAATGGGGACTTATTCAGCCTGATTTAGGTGTGGTTCAGTTGCCAAAATTCCAACAGACGCTTAAAGGTCCGTGTGATGATCTCGAATAATCCCTAAAAACTCTGCCCCATATTTATCCAGTTTCTTCTCTCCGACGCCGCTAATTCTAGCCATTTCAGATAAGCTGGACGGCTGCACTGACACCATTTCGGCCAATGTCTTGTCATGAAAAATAACGTATGGGGGTATTGAGTCCTCATCGGCAATCGATTTTCGCAGCGCTCGCAACGCATCGAATAGCGGCTGATCTTTAACCTCTGGTGCTACCCTGGCAGTCTTTAAGCTAGACTTCTTACCACGCGGCTCTACTTTGCGTAACATCAATGTCTTGGCACCACTGAGCAGTGGTTTTGCTAGTTGGGTCAATTTTAGACCGCCGTGTAAGTCGACATCACTTTCGACGTAGGAGTTGACGAGCAATTGACGGAACAGGTTGCGCCATTCTACGGCGGACAACGCACCGCCAATATTCCACGTACTGACTTTATCATGTCCATTGCGTTCTATCCTGTCATGAGGCTTACCGATTAAGACATCGACTAAATAGCTCACACCAAATCGCTGCTCTGTCCGGTAGATGCACGACAGCGCCATGCGGGCGGCTTCTGTGGCGTCCCAAGTGGGTGGTGGGTTGACACAGGTGTCGCAATGACCGCAGGGCTGATCACGTGTTTCATCGAAGTAGGCGAGTAGCGTCTGTCTGCGGCAAGTGACTTGTTCACACAAGCCGAGCATCGATTCGAGTTTTTGGTGCAGGTTGAGTTTGTGATTTTCGTTGGCGTCGCTTTGCTGGCCCATTTGTCGCATCGTGATGACGTCTTGCATACCGTAAGCTAGCCAAGCGTTTGCGGGTTGTCCGTCACGCCCTGCGCGACCGGTTTCCTGATAGTAAGCTTCAATAGTTTTGGGTAAACACAGATGGGCAACGTAACGCACATCGGGTTTATCAATGCCCATGCCGAAGGCAATTGTCGCTACAATAACAACCGCTTCTTCAACCAAGAAACGATGTTGATTGATGGCGCGTTGCTCGGTAGTCATGCCAGCATGGTAGGGCAGAGCGACGCAGCCTTTTTTACTTAACCATTCAGCGATGGCATCGACACGTTTGCGTGACAGGCAATAAATAATGCCAGCGTCTAACAGGTGGTTGGCTTGAATAAATTGCCACAGTCTATCGCGATTGTTTTCACCTTCGCTAATTCGATAGAAAATATTCGGTCGATCAAAACTATGCAGGTATACGCGTGCCGACTGCAAGCCAAGCTGCTGGACAATTTCGTTGCGTGTGCGTTGATCGGCGGTGGCGGTGAGTGCGATACGAGGAACGCTGGGGAATTGCTCATGCAACTGTTGCAATTGCATGTAGTCACTTCGGAAATCATGACCCCATTGCGATACACAATGCGCTTCATCTATTGCGAAAAGTGCAATGGTTGAGCGATTAAGCAGAGATAAAAAACTGGATGTGTTGAGGCGTTCGGGCGAAATATAAAGCAGGTCAAGCTGGTTATTAACCAATTGTTGCTCAACTTCATAGCGTTCGTGACTACTCAATGTAGAGTTAAGAAAAGCCGCTCGAATACCGAGCGTATTAAGTGCATTGACCTGATCCTGCATCAAGGCAATTAAGGGTGAAATGACAATGCCAACACCGTCTCGAATGAGAGATGGGATTTGATAGCAAAGAGATTTACCACCGCCAGTAGGCATTAGAACCAGCGCGTCTTCTCCGCTGACTAGTGTTTGCACGATATCCTGTTGTTGAAATCGGAATTGATCATAGCCATATTTTGACTTTAGGATATCCAGCGCTTGCTGAGCGGTGTCTTGAATATCAAGGGTCATAACTGGCTCTGTATTTAAATTAGTTATGATCGCTGTTCCTCCAATACATCAGAAACAATTTTCCCCAGTGTTTCAATGGCTTGTACGTTGGTTTCGTTCCATGGAAAACCGCAATTAATGCGTAAATGATTCTTAAATTTTCGGGTCGACGAAAACAGTATACCTGGCGTTACGCCAATGTTTTTTTGCAAAGCGCGGTTGAAAACTTCGATGCAATTACAACCGCGAGGCATTTCTACCCAGAGTACGTTGCCACCCTGAGGGCTGGATATGCAAGTGCCTTCAGGGAAGTGAGTCGACACCAAAAAACGGCCTTTTTCAACTTGTTCACGCATTGACTGGCGCAATCGAACCAAGTGGCGGTCATATTGGCCACTGCTGAGAAACTCAGCCATAGCCAGTTGATTGATGGTTGACGTTGCCGAAAACGTCGCTTGTTTGAGCTCTATTACATTAGTTTTATAGCGTCCAGGTAAAATCCAACCAATGCGATAGCCGGGCGCTAACGTTTTAGAAAAAGACGAGCAACTCAGAACCAAATCATTGAAATCATAGGACTTTGAAGAGCGAGGTGCTCGCTCACCAAAATAGACATCACCATAAACATTGTCTTCGATAAGTGGTACGTCGCGCTCGGCTAGCATATTCACTAATTCACGCTTCTTCTCTTCAGGCATTAGCCAGCCAAGCGGGTTGCTGATATTGGGTGAGGCTAACACTGCTTGAATATCCATCGTCTCGAAAGCTTCCTCCAGTGCTTCTAGCTCCATACCTGTTTTTGGGTCGGTTTCAATTTCGAGAGCCAGTAGCCCTAACTTTTCTATCAGGCGCAATACTGAAAAATAAGTGGGTGTCTCGACGGCGATAATATCACCGCGTTTGGCAACGGTCTGGATGCTTAATGAGAGCGCCTCTGTAGCACCCGAAGTAACAATAATATCATCAGCAGATACACGTGTACTGGTATGGGCATATTGAAGTGCAATTTGCTCTCTCAGTTTCCGATCACCTGGCGGAAAGCAGTAATCCATGCATTTTTCTGGGTAACGGCTAATGACACTGCGCGTCGCGCGGGTAAGTGATTTAACCGGCATGAACTCCATCGAGGGTTTCGATGTTCCAAAAGGAACAATGCGAGGATTATTAGCACTGATAAAAATTTCTTCAAACAACTCACCAAATCTAACTTTGCGTGGCTTGCTAGCTGAGCCTGTCTTCTTGTGAATGTTGTTAGTAGGATTAGCGGTGGCAGTAATGAAAAAGCCAGATTGAGGCTTAGCATTTAGCACACCCTGATCCTCAAGGCTGAGATAGGCCTGAGACACAGTAGAGATGCTCACACCGAGTTGTTTGCTTAATATTCGTAAAGAAGGAGCTTTATCGCCAGGTTTCAATTCCCCTTTCTCTATCAATCCGCTAATATAACGTGATACTTGGTCGTACTTGAAAGAGTCGGATTTAGATGGAAGAACTGCCATGGTTTTTGATTACTGTATTGGTCAAATTTTACAAAAATTGTGGCTATTATTGTAACAGTTAAATCTCTATCATTCTTTCAAGGTTAAGGCCAAGCGCAAAAATTTAAATTAGCTTTTAACCAACCCGATTACTTGAAAGACGCAATTGCTGCTGCTTTCTAAGAGCTACAAGTTAAAACCCTTTCCTCCTCCTCAGGTTTTGACTTTTTTAACCCCTAGATCGTAAGATTTTGGGGTTTTTTTTGCCTATAATTTGGCTAATATTACGAGAGGTCTTAATCTTTATTTGTAAACCAGCCTTAGTACTAGTTTGCTTTTTCTGCCTCTGCTCTTTGCTCTAATAAGCCGGTTAACCAATCTGGGTCCATCTCGGGAACTGAAGACAACAGCAAATTAGTGTAATCAAGAAATGGTGGCGATAAGATTACACTTTTCATTCCCTGTTCTACCACTTTGCCCTGATACATAACAACGATTTGATCTGAAATAGCTTTAACTGTGGCGATATCGTGTGTAATGAAAACATAGGTTATACCAAGCTCTCTTTGCAAGCGAAGTAATAAGCTTAAAATACCTTTTTGCACAATTTGGTCGAGCGCCGAGGTAACTTCATCGCAAATGATGACCTCTGGTTCCGCCGCCAGAGCGCGTGCAATACAAACGCGTTGTTTCTGTCCGCCGGACATTTCGGCTGGTAGACGATCTATAAAACTTTCATCGAGTTCAATCAGTTTAAGTAGCTCGATCAAACGATCATCGAGTGCTTTACCTTTTAAACCCAGGTAAAACTGAAGTGGTCGACCAATCACATCTCGCACCGTATGACGTGGATTCATAGCGGTATCAGCCGACTGATAAATCATTTGAATTTTTTTGAGCTGTTCGATACTGCGATCTTTGAGCATCGGTGGTAATGGTTTTCCATTAAACAGAATCTTGCCTTTTGACGGCGGGAGTAGGCCTGTCATTGCACGCGCGGCTGTCGATTTGCCTGAGCCTGATTCACCAACGATAGCAATGGTCTGGCCACGTGGAATGTCAATTGAAACATTATCAAGTACTTTAACGCCGCCACCGTACGCAGCATCAACGCGATCGACCTTGAGCACAATGTCTTTTGATATAGATTCTTCTTTCTCAATCGAACGAACTGACCAGAGAGATTTTGTGTATTCTTTTTCAGGATTAGACAGCATGGTGCGAGTGTCGGCATTTTCGACTGTCTCCCCGTAGCGCAATACTTTAATAACATCGGCCATTTGAGCAACAACAGCAAGATCATGCGTAATGTAAATTGCGGCAGTGTTGTACTTTTCAACAATCAAGCGCATCGATGCCAGCACCTCAACCTGGGTGGTGACGTCCAGTGCTGTGGTTGGTTCATCAAAAATAATCAAATCTGGTCGTGATGACATCGCCATTGCGGTCATGACTCGTTGTAGCTGCCCACCTGATACCTGGTGCGGATAACGTTCACCAATAGAATTGGGTTGTGGTAATTGAAGGTCTGCAAACAGCTGTATCGCGTCTGCTCTAGCTTCTTCCTCAGAGCTAATGCCGTGACTCAGAGAGGCTTCGATTGTTTGATCAATTAGTTTGTGTGCCGGATTAAATGATGCAGCGGCCGATTGCGCAACATAAGCAATTCGTGATCCACGTAACTCTCTACGCTCCGCTTCTGTTGCGGCAATTAAATCTATACCATCAAAGTTAATAGTGCCTTCATGTATTGCGCAACCTGGCCGAGCAAAGCCCATTGACGCCAAACCAAGTGTTGACTTGCCCGCGCCCGATTCGCCAATAAGTCCCATGACTTCACCACGTTTTAATATCAGATCTGCACCTTTAATGATGGGGTGCCATTTATCGTCGCTGTAGCCGTCAATAACAATGCCTCTCATTTCAAGTAAGACTTCGCCTTTTTCACCTTTGTTTTGAGTACTCATGATCTATACCTCAGTCCTTTAGACCACTAGTTTTATGAAGGAGCCAATCAACAACGAAGTTGACGGCAACGGTCAGCAGCGCAATGGCTGCGGCTGGTAACATAGGTGTTAATGCTGCAGTAATGTCATATTCTGCAAATTGAATTAGGCCAGCTGTTTCTCGTACCATTGAACCCCAGTCGGCTGTCGGTGGCTGAATACCAACGCCAAGGAATGACAATGCTGCAATGGTTAAAAATACAAAACAAAACCGTAAGCCAAACTCAGCAACTAGTGGCGGCATGATATTGGGTAATATTTCTTTGCGCATGATCCAGCCTAAACCTTCACCCCGTAATTTTGCCGCCTCGACATAATCCATTACCACAACATTAAGTGAAACTGCACGAGTGATTCGAAAAACTCGAGTTGAATCAAGTACTGCGATAATGAAAATTAAGTTTATTGCAGTTGACCCAAAAATGGAGAGCAACATAAGTGCAAATATTAAGCTTGGAATCGCCATTAATACGTCGACCGAACGGCTCAGTAGATGATCCAGCCAGTTTTGGCTGATAGCAGCGGCTATGCCCAGACAACCTCCAATTAGAAAAGCCAAAAAAGTAGTCGCGACGGCGATACCAATCGTATTTCGAGCGCCGTAGATTAATCTCGACAAAACATCTCTGCCCAGTTGGTCGGTGCCGAATAAATAGTCACCGCCCCAGGGCGCATAAGCAACATCAAAAATTTCAGCTTCACCGAAGGGCGCCAACAGGGGGGCAAAAATACCGATCAGCAAATATAAAGTAATCACAGTCATACCAAATATAGCGGTCGGAGGTGCTGATTTCAGTCCTCGCCAGATATGCTCTGACGCGGTTCTGCGAGATTTTAATTGGCTGACTTCGTTAGCAGCCGAATAACCTTCATCTTTAGTACTCATTATTCAGCTCCTATCGTGGGTGCAGCAGACGTGGGTTAGTTGCTATCGATATAATGTCAGCAAGCAAATTAAGTAAAATATAAGTGGCGGCAAAAATAATGGCGCAACCTTGTACGACGGGTACATCACGCGAGGTGACTGCATCGACCATAAGCTGGCCTACGCCGGGATAAACAAAGACAACTTCGACAACAACCACGCCAACTACCAAATAAGCTAAGTTGAAAGCGATAACATTGACAATAGGTGCCCAGGCATTGGGTAATGCGTGCTTAATGATGATTTGAGATTTCGATATACCTTTAAGCTCGGCCATTTCAATATAAGGGCTCGCCATCAAATTAATGATAGCGGCTCGTGTCATTCTCATCATATGGGCAACAATAACCAGAGTGAGCGTAATGGCCGGTAGTGCGGACAAATATAGTTGCTCAAAAAAGGTGGCGTCCTGAGATATATTGGCTAATGAAGGAAATACCTTGAAGAGCGATGCAAAGATCAGTATCAGAATGTATGCAACAAAAAATTCTGGGAATGAAATAGTGGTTAATGTGATGCCATTAACCATGCGGTCATAAATAGAGTTACGGTAGAGCGCGGCGGTAATGCCAAGAAATAACGCCAGTGGCACTGCGATAATGGCCGCCATCGAAGCCAAAAATAACGTATTCTCTAGTCTTGGCCCAATTAGCTCGGCCACTGAGCGGGATCGATCTCCACCCGTTGAGGCTCCGCGACCCGAAAAAGAGTTGCCCATATCTCCAGTCATGACACCACCTAACCACTCCAGATAGCGCTCATGGAGGGGTAAGTCCAAACCGAGTTCTGCACGAAATGCAGCGACAGTCTCAGGCAAAGCTGCTTGCCCCAGTACTGCTTCTCCAAAATCGCCAGGTAAAAATTCGATCGAACTAAAAATAATCATCGAAACAACAATTAGGGTGGCGAACCCTAGCCCTAATCGTTGCAAGATAGTCTTTAATACAGGATGCATATGAAATCTCCTCTGGTAGTAGGTTTTATTACCCACCTTCGTTATATAGAACCCGCAGGATTCAATTGTGCTATTAAAGCCAATCGATTTCAGTTGAGTCAATTATGAAGCTTAAATAGAACTGAGTTCTTTTATTTTCATAGAAGTACTAATTCTCAAACTTAGTTTTTCTATAAGTTTTAACATAGTTACAGGTGTGGTGCCAATGTTGTTTGTTATTTTTACGACACATTTGTTTGATTTTTGGACAAGATGACGGCTTCTCCTTTTAATAGTCAGCTCGAAAGTGATGATAACGCACAAGCTATGTAGATGGCTAGCTACTCGGTTTTGGAGTGCTTCTGATAATAGTGCTTTTTCGTGAGCCTTTGTTGGTCCTAAATAAAGCGCCTGAATTGTTCTAATAAGCGAAATTCGTGTAACGAGGAATCAACAATTAGTGGGCTTACTGCGAAGCGGCAATGGCTAAAAGTGCTTTTTTAAATTTGCGCTTAAAGTACTCGCTACATTTAGTGGGTGATGTAAGTAAGAGAGGGTAAGCTTATGTCTTTAATAAGGGGGGAGAAACTGTAAGATAAATGAGACTGCCGATACTTTCGGATTTAAAAAATAGATAGTCAATATTGTGCTAAATATATTTTTGCGAAAGTTTAGGTTTTCAAGGATAATATTATTACTTTTTTACCCCTTTTTAGTATGTGGAGATAATCTGTGAGTTCGGCACAAGACGAAACCTTTTCGCCGCGCAACCTGACTGTTTTTGGTGCGCTACTGTTTACCGCTTTAATATTAGGTGAAGTGGTCTTTTCTCGGCATGGTAATGTCTCAGCTCCAGTTGGTGTGGGCACGGTTGGGGATATTGCAATGCGGTTAAAGCCTGTCGTAACAATTGATGACATTATGGCTGGTGTATCTGCCCACTCTGGTGACGACTCTGCTGTAAAAACAGCAAAGCAATTATATGCAGGTGCCTGTTTAGCTTGTCATGCATCAGGTGTTGCCGGTGCGCCAGTGGTTGGTGACAAAGCGGCTTGGCAGTCTCGTCTTGGCGACGGTATTGCTGCGATTGTCAGTTCAGCCATTATGGGAATAGGGGCTATGCCGGCAAATGGTGGTTCGACCTACACCGAAGAACAGATTAATTCAGTGGTTGAGTATATGTTAGCTGAATCAGGCTTGTGATTTTTTGACAGCCGTGAATAGCTGAAAAATAATCCTAAAAAAGCGAAGCAAGTCTTCGCTTTTTTATGTTCAGGATGAACGGTATGTCACGGGTGCATGGATGCGCAGTAGTGACGATGTTCAGGATGAACGGTATGTCACGGGTGCATGGATGCGCAGTAGTGACGATGTTCAGAATGAACCGTTTGCCAAGCTAGTCTAGACTAGATCAAATGAGGCAACTAACTTGTATTGAAATATGAGTCATCAGTGGAAAGGTAAGTATGGGTACTTTAAAGAAAACGGCGTTTAATCAGTTTAGTAAACTGAGTGATCGGCTAAATCTAGACACAGGTGATGCCTGGCAAGTCCATGATCAAGCGCTTGGAATGAAGCAGGCCGGGGAAGATGTCGTTTTGCTTTCAATTGGTGACCCCGATTTCCGCACACCCGAGCCGATTGTCGATAATGCGGTAAGCCACATGCGCGTTGGGCGCACGCATTACTCACCTGCTTTAGGTGAGCTTAACTTACGTCGTGCTGTTGCCGACTACGAGTCCCGAATATCGCCGCTCGCTTGTAGTGAAGACGAAGTCTCTATTTATCCAGGCGTTACTTCCGCCATTTTTAGTGTGATGAGTTGCCTGTTAAATGCAGGCGATGAGATTCTGATTGTTGACCCGCTCTACGTCGGTTATACCCCGATATTAGCGGCATTAGATCTAAAAGTGTCTGTCGTTTTAGCCTCTCCTGAGCATGATTTTGAGCCACAACTGGGCGATTTTAAATCAGCTATCAGTGACGATACGCGGGTTGTGTTTATCAATACACCCGGCAACCCTACGGGTGCGATTATTCCGCGTGAAACATTACAAGCGCTTGCGCGTTATTGTTTTGATAGAGGTATCTGGCTGGTGTGCGACGAAGTCTATTCGATGTTCACCTATGAAAAACCGCATATTTCTTTGCGTACCGCTGCCAAACAGCTTGATAATGTTGTCGTTATTGATGGTTTGTCTAAATCACACGCAATGAGTGGTTGGCGGGTAGGTTGGGTCGTGGCACCGGTGGCGTTGACTCAGCATTTGGGTCGCTTCTCTGCCATGTCCATATTCGGTTGCCCTCAGTTTATTCAGGATGCCGCCGCTTTTGCTTTAAATAATGATGAATATTACGTGCGTGAAATGTGTGCTC
>OOGD01000139.1_pt1 | contig 16757 bp, 14 predicted proteins | sample 1670381 | NCBI WGS metagenome assembly OOGD01 (sample SAMEA98146918, study PRJEB22522) | marine metagenome | biome: marine biome; feature: marine water body; material: sea ice | place: Arctic Ocean | collected 14-Sep-2015 | depth 1.3 m | reverse complement strand
AATGCCAGATAAGTATGGGTTGCAAATGATTAAGGAAGTGCGTGACCGAGGTTATGTCATGCCTATATTGATGGTTTCGGCAAATACTCGTGATGCTCAAGGTCATATGGCTGACGGTTGTTTTCATAATGGGTATATGGCTAAACCCATTAATTTAACAGCCTTGTTAGGAAAAATTGGTGAACTGATGGATATTCATTGGCAGTATGCAAAAACTGAAAGTAAGCATGCTGTGGCTGCTGCGCAACACGAAATTAAAAGAAATCCTGTGAGTAATGACCAGTATAAAATACTGATGGCATTGGCTGAAATAGGCTATCTATCTGGTTTTAAAAATAAATTAAAGGAATTAGGTACTCAATATCAATTCCCCGCAGAAGTCACATCACAAATAAATGAGTACGTTGAGTTATGTGATTTTCCAAGAATTATTGGCTATCTTGAAGAGTTGTGCAATGAATAACAAAATTAACTACGTGGTGTTGGTAGTCGATGACTCTCCTGAATCATTGGGCATGCTTAATGTGGCATTAAATAAACAGGGGTATATCGCGCTTGTCGCCCTTAATGGCGCACAAGCACTTTCTATTGCTGAGAAAATTGAGCCTGATGTAGTGTTGTTGGATGCTGTTATGCCTGAAATGGATGGTTTTGAAACTTGTCGTCGATTGAAATTAAGACACCCCAATACTCCAATTATTTTCATGACAGGACTTACTGACGTAGAGGACGTAGTGAAAGGCTTTGAAGCTGGTGGCATCGATTATGTGACTAAACCTATCTCACCTGATGAAGTTATCGCACGGATAAACACCCATATTAACACGGCGAGGTTGGCACTTAGTGCACAAGATGCATTAGATCATGCTGGTAGCAATGTATTTTGTGTCACGGATCAAGGACGACTATCCTGGGCAACACCCAAAGCACACCAGTTAATTGATTCTTTTTCTGGCGATGATATGAGCCCATGGGCAACGCTGGCTGACTTATTTAAAGTCTGGTTGGCTACGGGCGGTCAACAAAACCTGAAAGTAAACTGTTTTGTGACATCTTTTGAAATTATGTATGAGCGTAAGCAAAACGACAAACATATGCTCAAAGTGGTTGAGGCGAAAATAGAAAAAACACCCTTGGAGTTGCAGCAAAATCTGCCTATCACCAAGCGTGAGTCTGAAGTGTTATATTGGGCGTCTCATGGTAAATCTAATTGGGAAATATCACAGATATTATCGATGAGTCATCGCACGGCTAATAAACATCTAGAACAAATATATAAAAAGTTAGGCGTAGATAATAGAACGTCTGCCGCTGCCATCTCGATACGAATATTAGAGTCGTAGATAATACACAAGCTTAAACAGGTTGGACTTGTGGTGCCTGATAGTTTCTCTATACTGCGCGTCAACAAGGTGAGGGTTTATGAGCGATATTACACAACTTCTTGAAAATAATAGACAATGGTCTGAAGAACAGAAAAATTCTGATCCTGAGTTTTTTAATAAATTGTCAGAGCGTCAGAAACCTGAATATTTATGGATCGGGTGCTCCGATAGCCGTGTTCCAGCCAATCAAATTGTGGGACTCATCCCAGGCGATATCTTTGTGCATCGCAATGTGGCTAACTTGGTAGTGCATACTGATTTTAACTGTTTGTCTGTGTTGCAATATGCAGTTGATGTGCTGAAAGTGAAACATGTGATCATTTGTGGTCATTACGGTTGTGGTGGTGTAGACGCAGCGTTACAAGACCAACAACTTGGTTTAATCGATAACTGGTTGGGGCATATTAGAGACATTGCTTATAAGCATAGAGCACAGCTGTCTGTTCTCAATGAGCAGGATAAGTGTGCTCGGCTATGTGAGCTTAACGTGCTTGAACAAGCTGATAACGTTAAACGCAGCAGTATTGTTAAAGAAGCCCTCAAGCGTGGTCAGCCATTGCAGGTACACAGCTGGATATATAGCCTACGAAATGGGCGTTTGAAAGATTTGTCTAAGGTTAGAAAATAGGATCGGGATGATGTTCAAGTATTTCTTAGGGTGTTGTTTTTTAGCTATATCTACCTTCGGCTTTGCTGAACAACACACATGGTATTTTGTGCGCCATTTTGAAAAACACTTAGGTGATAACCCAAGCTTAACTGAAATAGGTAAAGCTAGGGCAGAAGCACTGGCCGTTTTTTTTTCGGATAAATCTCTTAATCATGTCTACTCGACTGATTACCATCGAACGCTGGAAACCGCCACTCCCATTGCAGTACTCAAAGATTTATCAATAGAATATTATAACCCTCAGATTTTAGCTGAATTCGCCACCAAGATAAAAAAATTGGATCATGTTTTAGTGGTGGGTCACAGCAATACCACCCCACAAATATTGAGTTTAATGGGCGGCGAGGATATTCATATCGAAGAAAGTGATTACGGTATTGTTTACAAGCTTCAAAAGCATAATTTCGAAATGACTACAAAGAGAATTCATATTCCTTTCAATTAGTCTTAACATCCAACCGCTTTGTTGTTAGGTTAATTTAATAAGTTATCTTAGTGAAAGTTTTTTATGAATGGAATCATTCGTCTTAGTGTCGTTTTCATTTTTACTCTCTTGTCTTCTGGTACTTTCTCAAAAGAATTGCCGGTCGAGAATTTTAGCCAACTCCCTAGTTTTACTCGACCTAATCTGTCTCCAAGCGGTAATAAAATTGCCTACATCAGAAATTTTCAATCACCAGAAATAGCATTATTAACAACCGTTGATTTACTAACGGGTAGAAAGCAACACATAGTTAAATCTGATAACGAAGAAAGAAAAATACGCTGGTTTACTTGGGCTAATGAAAAAACACTTATAGTTAGCATCGTTTTTGCCTCAAAAAGATATCGAACAGATACGACCGAAACTCGCCTTTTAGCTATTGATATTGACGGAGGCAAACCAGTCCAAAGACAAGTCGTGAAAACGAAAAGGGGCATGTACGACGATGGCCATGTTTCTCAGTTTCAAGATTCTATCGTATCCTTTTTGCCCGATGATCCCGAACATGTGTTGATAGAATTGGACTTGGATGTCGCTAATTTACCGAGTGTTTATAAAATCAATGTCAATTCAGGTAGGAAATCTCGTATTACTAAAGGCAAGATGTCTGTAAGAAGCTGGATGGCCGACCGTCAAGGTAACCTACGTTTAGGCGAAGCATTAAATTATAAAACCGGTGAAGCGGCTATTCGAGTGCGAATAGGTGAAGATGATAAATGGCATAAAATGTTTGAGCATAATGCCTTAGAAGAGCCTGGAATTACTCCTCTTGGCTTTGCCAAAGACCCTAATATTTTGTATTACAGTGCTTATCAAAATGATAAAAAAGCGCTGTTTAAAATACACCTTCCTTCTAAAGAAACCACTTTGGTTTTTGCTGATGATGACTATGATGTTGATGGCTCATTAATTTATTCGAAAAAAACCAATGATGTGATTGGTCTTTATCACCCCAATAGTGACGATGGGCGGATTTATTGGGATGAATCGAATGATAATTTTCAAAAATCATTAAACAATGCCTTACCTGATAGTGATGTATATTTAGTCGATTTTAGTGAAAATGAGAGTATCTATCTGTTGTATACAGAAAACGATTACACGCCAGGTATGTATTATTTAGGTGACCGCAAAGACAAGTCCCTGACACCCATCTTCGAGCAATACCCGGACTTATTACCTGAGGTACTCACCGAACACAAGTTTGTTACTTATACAGCCAGAGATGGCACTGAATTAGAAGGCTATTTGACTTTGCCTTTGGGTGTTGACGGTCCTGTTTCAGCGATTTTGCACCCTCACGGTGGGCCGGGAGCGCGTGAGAGCGATGGTTTTGATTATTGGACTTCTTTTTTTGTCAATCGTGGTTATGCTGTGTTTAGGCCAAATTTTAGAGGGTCAACGGGGTACGGATACGAATTTTCTCAAAGCCAAATGAAGGGTTGGGGATTAACTATGCAGGATGATTTGACCGATGCTGCTAATTGGCTAGTAGAGCAAAAAATCGCTAAACCTGACAGTATGTGTATCGTTGGTGCTAGCTATGGCGGTTACGCTGCAGCAATGGCTGCTGTTAAAACACCTGACTTGTTTAAGTGTGCAATTAGTTTTGCTGGTGTGACAAACTTGAAGAGATTAGTCTACAGAAGTCGAGGATACACCAACAGTAAATTTGTCAAAAACCAGATTGGTGATGATTCGGATGATCTTGAAGCTCGCTCCCCATTTTACCAAGCAAAAAAAGTTAAAATCCCCATGTTGTTTTTACATGGTGGAGATGACCGAGTAGTGGATGTCGAGCAAAGCAGGATGATGGTCGACGAATTACAAGACTTAGATAAGCCCGTTGAATATATTGAATTTGAAAACGGAGACCATTATTTATCTATTCAAAGAAATAGGCATGCTGCTTTTAAGGCAATGGATGTTTTTTTGAAAAAACACTTAGAAGAGTCGCTGTTTTTATAAGTAGCGACTTAAAGAATAAGCTAAAAACTCTAAGCGTTATCAACTGGTAGTGCTAGAATTCTGACCCTTAAAATCTAACGGCTTCAGTATGTCATCTAATCGTCACCCAGCTTCTGGCAAGACAAATAGCAAAACAAATAGCAAAACAAAGGCCGACATTGGTTTATTCGAGTTTGTGGCGCTTATGGCAACAATGACATCATTGGTGGCTTTGAGTATAGATTCCGTTTTGCCTGCATTATCTCAAATTGGTGCTTACTTAGAAGTGACTGATTCTAGACAAACCCATCTAATTGTCTCAGTATTTTTTGTTGGTATGGCTTTGGGTCAACTTTTTTATGGGCCTTTATCTGACGACAAAGGCAGGCGTTATGTGATTATCTCTGGTTTGATCGTATTTGCTGTAGGGTCATTAGTTTGTATCAATGCTGAATCGTTAGAAGTGATGTTAATTGGCCGTGTTATTCAAGCCTTTGGGGTTTCAGGCCCCAGGGTTGCTACATTAGCAGTGATCCGAGATAAGTATGAAGGTGAAGCTATGGCCAGAGTCATGTCATTCATCATGATGGTGTTTATATTAGTGCCTATGTTGGCACCTATTTTTGGTCAAACCATATTATTTTGGTTTTCATGGCAGCATATTTTTTCATCATTTTTGATTTATGGGTTGTTGATTGGCTTATGGTTTTTTATTCGCCAACCAGAAACATTACCTAAAGAAAAGCGTCTACCTTTTAGTTGGTCGCAATTGAGGATTTCAAGTAAGTTTATTCTGACTCATAAACTAGTCATGTGTTACACCCTATCGTCTGGAACCATCTTTGGTGCATTTTTAGCCTACATCAGCTCCTCTCAAACTCTGTTTCAAGATATTTATGATACCGGTGAGTTGTTTCCTATGTACTTCGCTATGTTGGCGTTTTCTATAGGACTGGCGTCTTTTATTAATGGTAACTTAGTCATGCGTTTGGGTATGCGCAAGTTATGCACTTGGGCGATGTTAGGATGGTTGTTATTCTCATCAGTGTTAACGTCATTATGTTTCGTTTATGATGGTGTCCCACCACTATGGCAATTTGTTTCTGTACTGTTTTGTACGTTTTTTTGTATTGGAATTTTGTTTGGTAACGTCAACTCTATGGCTATGCAGCCTCTGGGTGCAATGGCAGGTTTGGGCGCAGCAATTATTGGGTCCCTAAGTAGTATTATTTCAGTTCCCACTGCCATTTTTATTGGTAGTTTTATTGATTCTTCTATTACGCCTGTGGCATTAGGGTTTTTAGGATTTGGTAGTGTTTCGTTTGTATTATATTGGAATGCAAATAAATCTTAGTTTTGCTTAACGTGTTGTAAATATATAAGTGGTTCATCTTTTAATCAGCAAGTTTTGGTTAGGATGCAAACCGCTGGATAGGTTGATTCTTATTCAAATGATGATTGCTTCATTTCGAGCGCTGCGTCATATGTTGTATCAGTTTCTTGGTACATACGCGGCGCTTTTTTATATGTAAAACAAAACCTAATTTACTTTACTAATCGAATATTTGGTTTTACATGACAGTTTTCTAAAATTTCAACCTGTTTGCATGTCTTAAAGCCGTTCTTAACTCTGTCATAACTAATGTTTTTCATGCCCATTGACTGGCAGAACTTGTAAATAGTCATAAAGTCTTCTTTGCTTAGCTCTTCGTCGTTAACTGCTAAATGCGAGTCTATATACATTTGATCACCATTGGCTGTCAGGTTTGCGATCGCCGAATAGGGCTCACCGTGTTTTTTCACCTTTAGAGCCTTGACCATCTTAACTTCAAAGACCCACTCGCCCATTTGAGCAATACGTGTTATTGATTTATTCATTCATATTTAATCTTATTGTGCATTTTTGGATTGAACAACAGAGTTGTTGATGCAGTGTTTCTGGTTTGCAAAAGCCTTCTTAGAAGCAGACAGCGAGTCATAGAGTATTTAGCAAACCTTACTTAGTAAACCTTAGTTAGCAAAACACAGTCAGCAAATCACAGGCCATGTCTGCAACATGTTTAAAACTGAGGGCTCCCCCATTTTTTCTAAATTAAAGTGTATATATTTGGCGACACAAGGTTTTTTCTTTACAAAGAAGCAGCAGTAAATAATTGATTTTGCTGATTTTTTAATCATTTTGTTTCGAATGTAAACAAATCCAAGCTGTTGGGTCGTCTTTCATCGCATACACCTACAAATTATCCTTAATCCAGATACAAAAAAGCCCAGCTAAATAGGCTGGGCAAGAAAGCTGGGCAAGAAAGTTGGGCAAGAAAGCTTTTAACAAGCACCTACGACATAAATCTATCAATTCATAACATTAAATGCTAATTAAATGCTAAGAGCTATACCGTTTCTACTATGGCTTTCATGTCAGTCATATAGCCACGTAATTTAGCGCCTATAGTTTCGACTCCGTGTTCTCTTATGGTTTTATTGATATCTACCAGCTTTTTGTTATCAACACTGTTAGAGGCGGTTATGTAAGCTTTGCCGATAAGGTCAGTACCAATGCTTGGCATCAGCTTCTCAGCTAATAAAGGGATAGCTGCATTAGCAAATAAATAGTTACCGTATTCTGCAGTATCAGAAATAACGACGTTCATCTCATATAAACGCTTTCGAGCAATAGTGTTAGAGATCAGTGGCGTCTCGTGCAACGATTCGTAGTAAGCTGACTCAGGTAAAATACCTGCTTCGACCATCACATCGAAGGCTAATTCAACACCAGATTTTATCATTGCGACTAAAAACACACCGTGGTCAAAATATTCTTGTTCGTCGATTAGACCTGCAAATACGGGTGCATTTTCAAAACCACTTTGGCCCGTTTCTTCGCGCCATTTAAACAAGTTAACATCATTATTTGCCCAGTCTTCCATCATAGTGCGAGAAAATTCACCGCTGATGATGTCGTCTTGGTGTTTGCCAAAAAGTGGTCTCAATAACTCAGTTAATTGTTCAGATAATTCAAAGGCTTTTACTTTGGCTGGGTTAGACAATCTGTCCATCATATTGGTAACACCACCAATTTTTAGTGCTTCGGTGATGGTTTCTAAACCGTCTTGGATCAGTTTACCTGCGTAACCTGCATCAATTCCATTAGCTACCATTTTTTCATAACCCAATACTGCAGCTACTTGTTGCATACCACATAAAATGGTTTGTTCGCCCATTAGGTCAGATTTTACTTCAGCAACAAAAGATGATTCTAATACACCGGCACGGTCGCCGCCTGTGGCCGATGCTAACGCTTTAGCGATATCCCAGCCTTGAACTTGAGGATCGTTTTCAGGATGCACAGCAATAAGAGTGGGTACGCCGAATCCACGTTTGTATTCTTCACGTACCTCAGTACCCGGACACTTAGGTGCACACATAACGACCGTAATGTCAGAACGAATTTGCTGGCCTTCTTCAACAATATTGAAACCGTGCGAGTAGCCTAGGGTCGCACCTTTTTGCATAAGAGGCATAACCGCTTCAACAACACTTGAGTGTTGCTTGTCAGGAGTCAGGTTATAAACCAAATCAGCAGTTGGGATAAGTTCTTTATACGTACCAACAGTAAAACCATTACCATTTGCGCGTTGGAAAGAATCACGCTTTTCGTCAATCGCAGCTTGGCGCAATGCATAGGATATATTTAAGCCTGAATCACGCATGTTCAAACCTTGGTTTAATCCTTGTGCACCACAGCCAACAATGACAATTTTTTTGCCTTTGAGAAAATCACAACCCGTAGAAAACTCTGCACGTTGCATAAAACGGCAACGACCAATTTGGTCTAATTGTTGACGTAAAGATAATGTATTGAAATAATTTGCCATGGTTAAAATCCTATTTATTTTTTAATGCAATTTAATGATTCACTTGCGATAGAACGATAGTAGAGGTAAATCAATGTTGTTTAAAATGATATATTTGCAATATAATGTTGCATAATTAGCAACATAGCTGGCAACAGGTCATTTAGATGGATATTCGAACCTTAGAATTGTTTCAACATTTAGCCAGTAGTCTACATTTTGCTAAAACGGCAGAATCGATGTTTGTGAGTCCTTCCACATTAAGCCGCTGTATTCAAAGGCTTGAACAGGAATGCGGTAGCACTTTGTTTGTGCGGGATAATCGTAAGGTCAAACTGACTGCTGCGGGCTCAAAACTTTTGGGATTTTCGCAACAAATTTTGACTGAGTGGAAAAAAGTGAAATGGGAGCTGCAACAAGAACATCAGCAGTTACAAGGTGAATTAAGTTTGTTTTGTTCAGTCACAGCCAGCCAAAGTCATTTGCCCAGACTATTAGACAATTTTAGGCATAAATATCCACAAATAGAAATCAAACTGAGTACAGGCGATCCCGCTTTGTCAGTTAGTAAAGTCATGCAACAAGAGGTAGATGCGGCGATTGCTATTCACACTCCTGACTTTCCTGCAGAACTAGCATTTTTATCTCTAGGTGAAATACCGCTGTTGCTTATTGCTTCCAAAGACACCCTATTAAATCGACTAGAGCAAGTGGATTGGTCTCAACACTCTTTTATTTTACCTGAGTCGGGCCCATCCAAACGTATTGTGCATCATTGGTTTGCTGAACAAGGCATAAGGCCGCGTATTTATGCCACAGTGGCTGGAAATGAAGCAATAGTGAGCATGGTGGCACTAGGTTGTGGATTGGGCATAGTACCAGAGGTTGTATTGGATCATTCCATTGTAGGACAAAAGGTCAATCGTATCGCGCTCGATGACATTGAGCCTTACCAATTGGGCTTATGTTGTTTACAAAAAAGGGCTGATGAGCCAGCCATAAAAGCTTTGTTTAATTGTTAGCTATTAATTATTTATCCTTCTCAACCATTGATTAACTGTGTCAACATCCTATCAAAAGCACGATAGTTTAAGGCTTCCGCTAAATGCTGCCTATTGATATCCGCACAATGTGCCAAGTCAGCTATGGTGCGTGCGACTTTTAATACTCTGTGGTAGGTACGTAAAGATAATCCCAATTTTTCTACTGCTTGTTGTAAAAATAACTGCTCCTCTTTTTCTAGTTTGCAATATTTATCAACCTCTTTGCTACCGAGCTGTGCATTGGTTTTGCCACAGCGATTTAGCTGTAATTGGTGGGCTTGAATGACTCTGGTGCGAACAACCAAGCTACTTTCACCACGACTTTTCACGTGCTCAGAAAAGTCATTGGTGGGCAATTTAGGTACATCAACTTGTAAATCGATACGGTCTAAAAAGGGGCCAGAAATACGGTTAAGATAACGCAAAATCTGTTCGCAGCTGCTGCGCCCATCGTTTAGGCTGCCTGTCGGGCTGGGGTTCATTGCAGCAACAAGTTGAAATCTAGCAGGGAATTGCGCTTGCCTAGCCGCTCTAGAAATACTGACTGTGCCAGACTCTAATGGTTCACGTAATACATCTAGCACTTTGCGATCAAACTCAGGTAATTCATCAAGAAAAAGTACTCCATTGTGTGCCAAGGAAATTTCACCGGGTCGGGGAATACTTCCGCCTCCCACTAAAGCGACAGCAGAGCTAGTGTGATGAGGATGGCGAAATGCACGTTGTTTCCATGTCGCTGGATCAACGGGTTTACCCACAATGGAGTGAATAGCTGCGGATGCTAATGCTTCTTCGTCTGTCATAGGGGGTAAAATGGTGATCAAGCGACTTGCTAACATGGTTTTACCTGTTCCGGGTGGCCCGGTAAATAACAGGTTGTGTCCTCCTGCCGCCGCTATCTCTAGTGCACGTTTTCCAGATGCCTGACCAACGACGTCTTGTAAATCATTTTCATAAGTCACTTGTTCTGCTGTGGATTGTGCTTGGTATAAATCAAGAGTGCGTTGCCCTACAATATGATGAAACACATCTAGTAGTTGATTGGCCGGTATAATGTTGGCGTATTTAATCAACGATGCTTCAGCCGCATTTTCGACAGGTAAAATAGCAGTTCGTTTGGCTTGTGAGCATGCATAAGTAAAAGGTAATGCACCTGTTATTGAGCGAATCTCTCCCGATAAAGCCAACTCTCCCACAAGTTCAATGCCTTCTAGTTGATTACCAGTTAGTTGGTTACTTGCGGCGATTATGCCAATAGCGATAGCTAAATCAAAACGTCCACCTTCTTTGGGCAAGTCTGCTGGGGCTAGGTTAACTGTGATACGTTTTGCTGGAAATTCAAAGCCAGAGTTGATTAATGCACTGCGCACTCTGTCCTTGGCTTCTCGTACAGAGGCTTCAGGTAATCCGACTAAGTTAAAACAAGGCAAGCCATTGGACAGATGCACCTCAACAGTAATAAGGGGGGCGTCGATACCTACACTGGCTCTTGAATAAACTACGGCTAAAGACATAGCAACTCCATTTGCGAACAAGGTGAGCTTTAAGGCTAGCTAATCATTAAAAAATTGCGAGTTATTCATCTTTTACTGAATCATGCGGGTTAAAGACAGGAAGATGCCAGTGCCACTTCATTGCGCATAAACGACAGGTTAAGGTGATGCCAAAGCCTATTATCATGCAGCTTACAGTGTTCAAACCTAGTTTAAAGGCTAATATGTAACTGATCCCCCCAATAATACAGGCGGTTGCATAAAGCTCACCCTTCAAAACCATTGGGATTTCTTGGCAGATTACGTCTCTGATTAATCCTCCAAATACAGCTGTCATGGTGCCTAATGCAATGGCGATAAGAGGAAATGCACCGTAGGTCAGGGCTTTTTGTAAACCCATAACATTAAAAAAAGCTAAACCAAAAGCGTCAGCAAAAAACAGGTAGCGTAGCGGAAAAGTGTCTTTACTACGTAGCCACATAATGGTGGAAAAAGCTGCAAGGATGATCACATAAAAAAAGCTTGGGTCTTGCACCCAAAAAACGGGTAAGTCTAAAATCATATCCCGCAAAGTACCACCACCAATGGCAGTAACTGAGGCAAGTACCACTACACCAAAACCATCCATATGTTTTTTATAAGCCATAAGCGTGCCTGCGATGGCAAACACGGCGACTCCTGCTAAATCTACCCAATGTAACCAAGTTTCCATATTCCGCCTAAAGTACAAGTTTGTTCATTCAAGAATGATAAAATTTATTTTGGTTAAGTATATCATCCTCTAAAAAAGCATATAGCAATGCTTGATCAAAAGATCAGCTTCATGATATTTCTGTAATATGTAAGAATAAATAAAGTTTATGATGCAACGCTCTATTCTTTCTTGCGCAATGCAATGACGATATCCCTGATAGAAGGGTAATTTTATTGCGGGAATAGTGCGAGAATAGTGGGAGAATAGTGTGGTAATGGTCAATGTTAAAACCCCTCGTGCGAAAGTTTGAGGTTTTTTTTGTAAATGGCATTTTGCTTTAACGGATAAGTTAATCAGTGGCCAAGCCTACAAATACGCAGTGAGAAAATGTGTGCGAGCGATCAATCATGGAAACTGATATCTCTTGTGCGTAAAGTCTCATTTGCTCTTAAAGCTTATGCTTTGTTAGCCAACAGAGTTGATGAAAGTACGGTGCGCGATGCATCGAAATTGGAAGATTAAATGACACGTTCAGCTAATGAATATCTAAAAAGTATATTATTATCGCCCGTTTATGACGTGGCGGTGAATTCTGATTTGCAAAAATTAGAGAAGCTTTCTGCTTCTTTAAGTAACGATATTTGGCTAAAGCGAGAAGATCAACAACCGGTTAAATCGTTCAAATTGCGTGGTGCTTATAATAAAATATGCCAGCTTTCTGATGAACAACTAGCGAAGGGGTTGGTCGCTTCTTCCGCGGGTAACCACGCTCAAGGCGTAGCTTATTGTGCTAAAAAGAAGGGGGTTAAGGCAACTATTGTGATGCCTGCTACTGCACCGGATATTAAGGTTGAAGCTGTTCGCAATTTTGGTGGTGAGTGTGTGAATGTGGTTTTGCATGGCACCAGTTTTGAACAAGCAAAGGAAGAAGCATTACGCCTGTCTAAAGAATACGGTTTCACCATGGTTGCTCCTTTTGATGATGAAGACGTTATTGTTGGCCAGGGCACCATAGCTCGTGAATTACTCGAACAAAACCCGGATTTAGATACTTTGTTTATCGCTGTTGGTGGCGGTGGTTTGATCGCGGGTATTTCGGTATTTCTCAAACAGCTTAAACCCGAGTTAAAAATTATTGCGGTGGAGTCTGATGAGTCAGCTTGTTTGCAAGCGGCTATGTTAGCAGGTAAACCTGTGGCCCTTGAGCATGTGGGCATTTTCGCTGATGGTGTTGCGGTAAAAATTATTGGTGAAGAGCCTTTCCGTTTATGCCAGAAATATGTAGATGAAGTGATAACTGTTAACACAGATGAAATCTGTGCTGCGATCAAAGACATATTCGATGATACACGGGTGATTGCCGAGCCAGCAGGTGCATTGTCTATAGCTGGTATCCGCAAATATCTTAGATCTAATCCTATGCAAGGTAAGAAGTTTGGTGGCATTTTATGTGGCGCTAATATTAACTTTCATACGTTACGATATGTATCTGAACGTTGCGAATTAGGCGAACAAAAAGAAGCCGTTATAGCGGTTAAAATCCCTGAGCGTAAAGGTGCATTCAGAGCGTTTTGTGAGCTCTTAGGCGGACGAGCCATCACCGAATTTAATTATCGTTATTCCACTGACCGTGAAGCTCATATTTTTGTCGGCATTAAGTTGAGAGAAGGCCGTCAAGAGTTAGCACGACTGACAGATTCGCTTAGCAGCAATGGGTATAAAAGTTTTGACTTATCCGAAAACGAAATGGCTAAATTACATGTGCGATACATGGTCGGTGGCAGGCCACCAAGCCTTCTCAATGAAAAATTATTTTCTTTTGAATTCCCAGAACACCCTGGGGCATTAATGAAGTTTTTGGATACACTAGGAGAAAGATGGAATATTACGCTGTTCCATTATCGCAATCATGGAGCAGCTGAAGGTTTGGTTCTGGCAGGCTTTGATATTGTAGATGCTGACCGTGGCGAATTTGATAAACACCTAGCTAAGCTGGAGTATTTATATCAAGAACAGACCGAAAATCCAGCATATAAGTTCTTTTTGTCTGATTTGAATGGTGTATTTGAGGAATAGGTATTTGTTAAAAATGCAAAAAATAGTTGATGATATTACGGCGCAGATGGCTTCAAAAACTGAAAAAGGCGTTGTGGCTAGCTATATCCCTCAATTAGCATGTGTTAATCCAGAGCAATTTTCGATCAGTGTCGCTTTAGCTGACGGCTCAGTCTACAGTGCTGGCTGTTCACAAACCTTATTCTCAATACAGAGTATTTCAAAAGTTTTCACTTTGACTTTAGCTCTAGGAAAACTAGGTGAACGAGTTTGGAACAGAGTAGGGCGGGAACCTTCAGGTGACCCTTTCAACTCTATTGTTCAACTTGAACACGAGCAAGGAAAACCCCGTAACCCTTTTGTTAACGCTGGTGCTATCGCAATAGCTGATGCCATTATTCAAGGCCATTTACCAAAAGAAATATTAGCAGAAATTTTACAGTTTATACGGTTTTTAGCAAATGACGAAAGCATCTCCATAGACGAGAAAGTGGCACGTTCAGAGGAATTAACGGGTGAAAGAAATGCGTCGTTAGCGCATTTTATGGCATCATTTGGTCATTTTCAAAACCCCGTAGATGCCGTTTTAGGTACTTATTTTCATCATTGTTCTATTGCAATGAACACCATACAGTTGGCAACTGCGGGACTATTTTTAGCCAACAGTGGTGTCAATCCCATCACAGGTTATCGGGTTGTATCATCAGATAGGGCAAAACGCATCAATTCCCTGATGTTGATGTGTGGACATTATGATGGCTCAGGAGAATTTGCATATCGTGTTGGTTTACCTGGTAAAAGTGGCGTAGGTGGCGGCATACTCGCGATTGCGCCTGGCAACGCATCTATCGCCGTATGGTCCCCAGGATTAGATACTATTGGTAATAGCAAACTTGGTACTGAAGCGCTAGAATTGCTGACGGAAGAAACGGGTTGGTCGGTTTTTGGGCAATAACCTATATTTGCGCCCAAGAAAAAGCATACTGAACTCATTTAAATCATCTACCTAAAAATACTAGGTATTTTAGCCAAGAAAATTCTTTCAGCGCATTTTTAATGTGACTGCCTTGATTGATTAGCCACATTATGGACTCTTTATTTTGCATACACTTTCAGAATTAAAGGCTGGTTTTCTAGCTGGTATTTCCCAATTAACGTTGTCAGAGAACCTTAGCATATTCCCAACTGAAATTTTATCGTTAGCCGATTCGTTAGAGATCTTGGATTTGTCCAATAATCGTTTAAAAACTATACCTAAAGAAATAAAACGACTTAAAAAGCTTAAAATTATTTTTGCCTCAAATAATGATTTTGAAACATTACCTGAAAGTCTTGGGGAGTGTGAAAACCTTGAAATGGTCGGATTTAAGTCAAATAAAATTAAATATGTACCAGCTAAATCATTACCCATAAAGCTACGCTGGTTAATTTTAACGGATAACAATATATCGATTCTGCCAGACGCCCTAGGTGAAAGGCCAAGATTGCAAAAATTAGCCTTAGCGGGTAATCAACTTGCACAGCTACCATCAAATTTAACTCAATTGACCAACCTTGAGTTAGTGCGTATTTCGGCGAATCAATTAACTGAGTGCCCTGATCAATTATTAGCTCTACCTAAGCTCGCTTGGTTAGCATTTTCAGGAAATCCGTTTTCACAAACCAACATTGATGTCCAATCAGTTCCCTTCGTGCCTTATTCAAGTTTTACTCTACAAGAAGTGCTGGGACAGGGGGCATCAGGTGTGATCTCAAAAGCAGTCTGGAATACACCAACCGATGATTTTCCTGATGAAATTGCAGTTAAGGTGTTTAAAGGAGAATTAACCAGTGACGGTTACCCAAGGGATGAATTGGAAGCTTGTTTAAAAGTCGGCAGCCATACCAGTTTGGTTAAGCCTTTAGCTCAGGTAAATGAGAAAGACTGTTTAGCTTTAGTGATGCAACTTATCCCTAAACAATACAGCAACCTTGGTTTACCACCGGATTTCGATACATGTACTCGCGATACTTTTGAGGTGGGTTTCTCACTACCGGTCCAACAAGTCATTAAAATAGTGGAACAAATGCAGTCAGTTTTTTCCTATTTACATGAAAATCAGGTAAGTCATGGCGATTTATATGCCCACAACACCTTGCTTGACCAGGATGCGAACATCATCTTTGGTGATTTTGGTGCGGCCACTATGTACCATATGTTAAATAAAATACAGCAGGCCCAAGTTCAAAAAATTGAGCAACGTGCGCTGAATTATTTTATCGAAGACTTATTGAGTGTTTGCGTTGAACAAGACAAAAACAGTAGCGAATATACTTATTTATCTGAAAGTATTGCTGGATTAATCTAGGTTAAAGCTGATTTTTTTATAAACACAGGTGAACCAAACCTCACATTATATTGTGTTATCAAAAAGCGAAAACTGTCAATATTCAGTCCTATTTAGCAACGGTTAATTCTTTTACAACTCGTTGGTATAATTTAAAACATGTCGCGTTAGCAGCATGATTTAAATTTGTTGTAAACGCTGTGCAATTTCTGGGGCAATAAGGTTGATTACATCTGTTCTTAACGCTTCGCTTTGTTCTGAATGTCGAAGTTTTCCGTCGATACCTGCTTCAATCAATGCATTTTCTTTTAATGCATTGATAAAGGTAGATAAAACCTTTTTATCAAAAAATTCAGGTGAATTGATGCCATGTAATGCTGATAATCTTTCGGCAAACTGGGCACTTTTCCTTTCTAGCTCTGCGCGGCTGACTTGTTCTTGGCGAGATAATAATGTTAATACGACTGCGTAACGATGCAACGTTTCTTGAATACTGCGATTGAGTAACCACGATGAGTAAAACGCTTTACTGTTTGCGGGTGGTGGTTGGATTTCAGTTTTATTTGTTTCAAATAAGCCCATTTCTAACATTTTGCTAAGTAAAGATTCAGTATATTCAGCCGCTTGATCTTCATTCATATACATAAACAATTCACGTTTTAATAAAGGATAGAGCTTAGCAACCATAAGTAAAATTTGTTTCTTTGCTAACCCCTTGTGGGCAAAAACAATGGCGGCAATCAGGCCAGGCAGGGCGAATAAATGCAAAATATTGTTACGATAATAAGTAAGGGCAACTGCATTTTGA
>OOGD01000138.1_pt1 | contig 16788 bp, 12 predicted proteins | sample 1670381 | NCBI WGS metagenome assembly OOGD01 (sample SAMEA98146918, study PRJEB22522) | marine metagenome | biome: marine biome; feature: marine water body; material: sea ice | place: Arctic Ocean | collected 14-Sep-2015 | depth 1.3 m | reverse complement strand
TTTATACTCTATGAGAATTAAATTGATTCAGTCTACAACGATTTGTCCGAATCGTCGCTAGTTAGAACTTACTAAGCGCCTTTTTCTAAAAGTGAGTAGTAAAATTTGATGAACAGTAATTTTTGAGATTGTTACATTATAAAATTGCAGTGATTGTTCCGATGATTGTTCGTTTATTCCCGTTTGGTCACTTTTTTAAATTTTCATTTTTGAAATGACTAAATTATTTTTTAAACCGCTAATTGAAATTTTCTGAAGTTATTTTGTGAAATTGGTATGGATATCTTATTAATTTGTGCATCAGATCGTCAGTACTGCAACGTAAGGCTTATCGAGTGTGTGTCTTAGGTTGTCTCGCTTCTAAATATAACGTAGTCATGTATGCTAATAATAACATTCCGACCTAGCTGACTCATTTTTATGAGAAAAGTTTAATGAAGTGTATTTTGTATACGGTTTTGAAAATCTTCGATAACATCATTATTTAGCTTTTTTTAAGCCACATTATGCTTAAGGTTATTGGTTTGCAACTGGACTTGGCAGTAATACTATTCCGAGGCAGGTTATTTTACCCTCGACTTGCGTTATCGCTATCGCTATACTACTGCGTCTTTTTATCAGGCTGTCCTGTCTAGAAAGAAGAGTATTTTCTTTGGTCAGGATATTCGGAAGCAACAAATGTATCCGTCACAATAATTATTTTGCGCCGATAAAAGCCGATTAGTCATCATTTATAAGCGCAAGTATGCGCACAATTGAGGTATCAGAATGCAAGTTTCCGTTGAGACGAACAAAGGCCTAGAACGCCGTCTTACTATTACCGTTCCTGCTGAATCGATTGATTCAGCAGTTAAGTCTCGCTTACAGCAATTAGCAAAAACCCAAAGAATTAATGGTTTTCGCCCTGGTAAGGTTCCTGTAAACGTTATTAAAAAACGTTATGGTCAAGCCGTGCGTCAGGAAATTGCTGGTGAAGTGATGCAGCGCAATTTTTATGAAGCTATTACACAGGAAAAGATTACTCCTGCAGGCATGCCTAGTTTTGAATTGAAAACGGATGAAGATGGTAAAGATTTAGAATATGTTGCCGCATTTGAAGTATATCCAGATGTAGAAGTAAAAGATGTCGATAAGATTAATGTTGAGAAACCAGTAGTAGCCATCACTGATAAAGATTTGAGTAATATGATTGACACGCTGCGTAAGCAACACGCCAATTATAAAGAAGTTAAACGAAAAGCTAAGAAAGACGATAAGGTTACTATTGATTTTATCGGAACTATCGATGGTGAAGAGTTTGATGGTGGTAAGGCTGAAGATTTCGCTCTTGAAATGGGTAAAGACCGCATGATTCCTGGCTTTGAAAAGCCAATTGTTGGGAACAAAACAGGCGATGAGGTTATTGCGGATGTTACTTTCCCAGACGATTATCATGCTGAAAAGTTAAAGGGTAAAATTGCACAGTTCACAATCTCAATCAAAAAAGTAGAACAATTAGACTTACCTAAAGTAGATGAAGAGTTTGCAAAACTTTTTGGTATTGAAAACGGCGATATCGAAGCGCTTCATGCTGAAGTGCGCAAAAATATGCAACGCGAGTTAGAGCAAACCTTAAAAGCGTCAGTAAAAGAACAAGTCATTGCTGGCTTACTTGAAAAAAATCAAATCGATTTGCCAAAAGCATTAATCGACCAAGAAATTGATTCTCTTCGTGAACAAGCAAAGCAACGTTTTAGTCAACAACAAGGTGGCAACGTTGACAACATGCCAGAGCTTCCAGCTGATCTGTTTGAAGAAAACGCTCGTAAACGTGTGAGTATTGGTTTGTTGTTAGGTGAAGTCATCAAAACTAACGAACTAAAAGTAGATACGGCTAAAGTTGATGTGCTGATTGAATCTGCTGCATCCGCTTATGAAGATCCAAAGGAAGTGATCGAGTACTACAAAACAAACGATGAATTAATGCAACAAATGAATAATGTTGCTATGGAAGAACAAGCGGTTGAATTATTGCTTGAACAAGCCAAAGTTAAAGAAGTAAAGAAATCTTTTGATGAGATCATGAACAAACAGGCTTAATTCGCCCTTTGGTAATTGACTTATCTAGCCTGCAACTGCTTAAATGCTCGGTAACTACCGAGCATTTTTATTTGTGAAGAAACTGAAATTATGATGAATACACCTTTTGATCCTGCAAATGCGTTAGTTCCGATGGTTGTTGAACAAACTGCCAAAGGTGAACGTTCCTACGACATATACTCTCGTTTATTGAAAGAGAATGTTATTTTTTTAGTCGGTCAAGTTGAAGACCATATGGCTAATCTTATTGTCGCTCAGATGTTATTTTTAGAAGCTGAAAACCCAGAGAAAGATATCTTTTTATATATTAATTCTCCGGGTGGCTCAGTTACAGCGGGCATGGCCATTTATGACACCATGAATTTTATTAAACCTAACGTCAGTACAGTTTGTATCGGACAGGCTGCCAGTATGGGCGCCTTTTTGTTATCAGCAGGCGAAAAAGGTAAGCGTTATTGTTTACCTAATTCTCGCGTTATGATCCATCAGCCTTTAGGTGGTTTTCAAGGACAAGCTTCAGACTTTGAGATTCATGCTAAAGAAATATTATCCATAAAAGAAAAAATGAATCGTTTGATGGCGCAACATACTGGTCAAGAGTATGAGAAAGTTGCTCAAGATACTGACAGGGATAATTTTTTAAGTGCTACTGATGCAGTGGATTATGGATTAGTTGATCAAGTGTTATCGAGTAGACCCGATACTAATCAGGCTGATACTAAAAGCGAAAAATGATAATGTGACTCTGTGATAAGCCTTAGAGTTGACTAAATTCAACCAGCAATGAAGCTCTCTAAAGGTAGAGTCAATTTGATACAGGAAAAGATTGTAAATGAGTGATAAAAAAAGCAGCGATGGCGATAAACTTTTGTATTGTTCGTTTTGTGGCAAAAGTCAGCATGAAGTAAGAAAATTAATTGCTGGCCCGTCGGTTTTCATTTGTGATGAATGTGTTGATTTATGTAACGACATTATTCGAGAAGAAATAAAAGAAATCGCGCCCAAAAAGAAGCAAGATGATTTACCAACACCGAAAGAAATTCACGCTCATCTAGATGAATATGTGATTGGACAAGAGCACGCTAAAAAAGTGCTCTCTGTTGCAGTTTATAATCATTACAAACGTTTAAGAAATGGCGATGTTCATGAAGGTGTCGAATTAGGCAAAAGTAATATTTTGCTAATGGGCCCAACCGGTAGTGGTAAAACGTTATTAGCTGAAACACTTGCAAGGTTGTTAGACGTGCCATTTACTATGGCAGATGCAACAACATTAACTGAAGCCGGTTATGTGGGTGAAGATGTCGAGAACATCATTCAGAAGCTTTTACAAAAATGTGAATATGATGTTGAAAAAGCCCAGCGCGGTATTGTCTATATCGATGAAATAGATAAGATTTCTCGTAAATCAGATAATCCTTCTATAACCAGAGATGTTTCTGGTGAAGGTGTTCAGCAAGCACTTTTAAAACTAATTGAAGGCACTGTTGCTTCCGTTCCTCCTCAAGGTGGTAGAAAACATCCACAGCAAGAGTTTTTGCAAGTAGACACATCTAAGATATTGTTTATTTGTGGTGGTGCTTTTGCTGGTTTGGATAAAGTAATAGAACAGCGTGCTAATATTGGAACTGGTATTGGATTCGCTTCAGAAATAAAAAGTACCAGCAAAAAATCTATAGAAGGCGAACTACTTAAAAAGGTAGAGCCTGAAGATTTAATTAAGTACGGTCTTATTCCAGAGTTCATAGGACGTTTGCCAGTTTTAACCTGCCTTGAAGAGCTAAGTGAAGAAGCCCTGGTTCAAATTTTACGTGAACCAAAAAACTCACTGACTAAACAGTATTCAGCGTTATTTGAAATGGAACATACTGAACTTGAGTTTCGTGAAGATGCTCTGCAGGCTATTGCTAAGAAAGCAATGCAACGTAAAACTGGAGCGCGAGGGTTGCGCTCTATAGTTGAAGCTGTATTACTTGACACAATGTATGACCTGCCATCAATGTCAGATGTCTGTAAAGTTGTGATTGATGAAACAGTTATTCGTGGTGAATCAAAACCCATTCTGATTTACGACAGCGGTGTTGATAAAAAAGTCGCTTCAGAATAAATATTAAAAAAGGCTCGAAAGAGCCTTTTTTAATGGCAAGGATATATTGCTAAGCTATATATCAACTGTACTTAATTCTGCTTTATTTGAATTTTCATTTGAACTTTAACAGCCCAACCCCATATATATCGCATGTATGTAATGTTAATCGACTTAATACGAGACCAAGTATGACTAAAAAGCGAGAAGATCGCATTGAAATGCCTGTTTTGGCATTACGAGATGTAGTGGTTTACCCACACATGGTTATCCCATTATTTGTTGGGCGCGAGAAATCTATCCGCTGTCTAGAAGCAGCGATGGAAAAAGACAAACAAATCTTCTTAGTGGCGCAAAAGGATGCCGCTGTTGACGAGCCAGAAACAACTGACATATTCACTGTTGGTACTGTCGCGACCATTTTACAGCTGCTTAAGCTGCCTGATGGAACTGTCAAGGTGTTAGTTGAAGGTAATCAACGTGGCAAAATTGATAAGTTTGTTAGCACCGAAGATTTTTTTATCGCTGATGTACTCAGCTCAGAAGAAACAGAGTTAGCTGAATCAGATCAAGAAGTCTTGATTCGTTCGGCGATTTCTCAGTTTGAAGGTTATGTTAAACTTAATAAGAAAATACCACCCGAAGTTCTAACTTCGTTGAGTGGCATTGAAGATGCTGCGAGGTTAGCTGATACAATGGCAGCCCATATGCCTCTTAAGTTATCAGAAAAACAAAAAGTGCTTGAGATGAGCGGTATCACTGAGCGCCTAGAGTATCTGATGGCACTGATGGAAAGTGAAATTGATTTGCTACAGGTGGAAAGAAAATTACGCACCCGTGTTAAAAAGCAAATGGAAAAGAGTCAGCGAGAGTATTACTTGAATGAGCAAATGAAAGCCATTCAAAAAGAGTTGGGTGAACTTGATGAAGCGCCTGACGAGTTTGAAGCTCTAAAACAAAAAATTGCTGATGCCAAAATGTCAGAAGAGGCTCAGAAAAAAGCAACTTCAGAATTGGCCAAGTTAAAAATGATGTCGCCAATGTCAGCGGAAGCGACTGTTGTTCGAAGCTATATTGAATGGTTAACAAGTGTACCCTGGGCGAAAAGAAGCGTAGTCAAAAAAGACTTAGCGGCTGCTGATAAAATATTAGATGATGACCATTATGGTTTAGATAAAGTTAAAGAACGAATCATTGAGTATTTAGCAGTACAACAACGAGTGAAAAAGCTCAAAGGACCGATTCTTTGCTTAGTTGGGCCACCTGGTGTGGGTAAAACTTCACTAGGTCAGTCTATCGCCAGAGCTACGGGTAGAAAATATGTACGTATGGCACTAGGAGGCGTCCGTGATGAAGCCGAAATTAGGGGGCACCGTCGAACCTACATAGGCTCTATGCCTGGTAAGATGGTACAAAAAATGGCTAAGGTAGGGGTTAAAAATCCGTTATTTTTACTCGATGAAATAGACAAAATGTCATCCGATATGCGAGGTGATCCCTCTTCTGCATTATTAGAGGTCTTAGATCCGGAACAAAATAACAAATTTAGCGATCATTACCTAGAAGTTGATTATGATTTGTCAGATGTTATGTTCGTTGCTACTTCTAACACCATGAATATTCCTGGACCTTTATTGGACCGCATGGAGGTTATTCATCTATCCGGATATACGGAAGATGAAAAATTGAATATTGCAACTCAACATCTAGTCGATAAACAGATAACCCGTAACGGCCTAAAGAAAGGCGAACTAGTCATTGATGAAAGTGCCATTATTGGAATCATTCGTTACTATACACGGGAAGCAGGTGTCAGAAACTTAGAAAGAGAAATTTCTAAGATATGTCGTAAAGCAGTTAAGAATATTTTGTTGGGGAAGAATATAACTGAGGTACTGGTTAACCAAGACAATTTGAATGAATATTTGGGTGTTCAACGTTTCGACTATGGAAAGGCCGATAAAACCAATCAAATAGGGCAGGTAACAGGACTCGCTTGGACACAAGTAGGTGGGGATTTGTTGACAATAGAAACCACTTCTGTAGTTGGAAAAGGAAAAACGACCTTTACTGGTTCTCTCGGTGATGTGATGCAAGAGTCTATACAAACCGCTATGACAGTTGTGAGAAGCCGAGCAGACAAACTGCGTATCAATAACGACTTTCATGAGAAACGCGATATACACGTACATGTACCAGAAGGTGCAACACCTAAAGATGGTCCTAGTGCTGGTATTGCTATGTGCACGGCATTAGTTTCTACCTTAACGGGTAACCCAGTTAGATGTGACGTAGCTATGACAGGAGAAATTACACTGAGGGGTGAGGTATTGCCTATTGGTGGTCTTAAAGAAAAATTACTTGCTGCACATCGAGGTGGTATCAAAACAGTGATTATTCCTAAAGAGAATGAACGTGATCTAGAAGAGATCCCTGATAATGTAAAAAAAGATTTAAATATTCACCCTGTACAGTGGATTGATGAAGTCCTAGCTCTGGCTTTAGCTGAGCACCCAGAGAAATTTAAGCCAATCGAAGTGAAAAAGGTTAAAAAATAAGCAAATTGTCGATTTTTTTTGATTATTTTTCTATTTAAGTGCTTCACTAAATAAATAGTTATGGTAGCCTTTAACTCAGATTCGCTTAAGGCCTTGTCGCGAAAGGGATTGAAGCGATTCCTTGGAAGTTAAAGAGAATATAAATATAGCCTGGGTCTTAGTTTCAGGTGTAAAAAAACGTTTGGCTCTGCTTAATGTAGGCCGCAAATATAATAACAATTGAAGGGGTTCATATTGTGAATAAGTCAGATCTTATTGATACCATCGCTGCGAGTGCAGACATTTCTAAAGCGGCTGCAGGTCGTGCATTAGATGCATTAACTGGGGCTGTAACTACAGCACTTAAAGATGGAGATCAAGTTGCTTTAGTTGGTTTCGGAACATTTTCGGTACGTGAGCGTGCAGCACGCAGTGGTCGTAACCCTCAAACGGGTGAGACTATTCAGATTTCAGCAGCTAAGGTACCTTCGTTTAAAGCTGGTAAAGCATTAAAAGACGCTTGTAACTAGTCAATTAGCTAATTTATTTTAAAAGGCGATGATTTATCATCGCCTTTTGTTTTTGTGCGGTTTGTGTTGGTCTTGTTTAAACTTTATTGAAACTAGCTAGGTATTTTTTAATTCACTGCGAACAATCATTAATAAATGAACTCGGTTGGTATATAATCTTGTCCGCTTGCGACTAAGACAACCTAATTTTGGTGTTTTTAGTACTTATCAATAACAGCTCATTTGGAGTTTGGACTTTAGTATGTTGGAAAGAATCAGAGAAGGATCACAAGGCCCTTGGGCCATGGGTATCTTAGTATTAGTTATTTTAAGTTTCGTATTTGCAGGGGTAGGGAGTTACATCAACTCATCCGCATCTGGTGCTGCGGCCAATGTAAATGGTGATGAAATAGGCTTAGACGAACTAGAACGTGCCTATCAAAACGAACGTTCACGAATGGAGTCTCAGTTTGGAGAAGCCTTTGCTACTTTGGCAAGTGATACTGCATATCTACAAAATTTCCGCCGTGGCATTTTAGATCGGCTCGTCAGTGAAAAGCTTCTTGACCAAGCTGCTCAAGATTTAGGCTTAAGGGTCAGTGATGAGCAAATTAAGTTAGCGATTGTTGGCATGAAAGAGTTTCAGGTTGATGGCATATTTGATAATGATCGTTATCTTGCTCTTTTACGCCAAGCTGGCTTTCAAACAAACAATTTCAGAGATTATATGCGCATTGATATGGTGCGTAGGCAACTTTCACAATCGCTAATGGGAACTGAATTTGCGTTATCAAGTGAGGCAAATTCAGCCTTCATTATGCAACAGCAAACACGCGATGTACGTTATTTGAATGTTCCTGCGGTAAAATTTTCGGCAGAAATTGAAATCGGTGATGATGAGATTTTAAATTATTATCAAAGTAATATTAGCCAGTTCGATACACAACAAAAAGTAAGTTTGTCTTTTGTAGAGCTTACACTTAAAGATTTATTACCTGATATAGATGTCAGCGAAGATGAACTTTTAGAATATTATCAACAAAATATTATTGATTACAGTACTAGCGAAGAACGTGAAGTTGCGCACATCTTATTTGAAAGTGAAGAGCAAGACGATGCAATCGTTACAAAAGCGGAAGAGGTATTGGTCAAAATACAAGCTGGAGAGGATTTTTCTGAATTAGCTAAAACATTTTCAAGCGATACGTTTAGTGCTGAGAATGGTGGAGGATTAGGTTGGTTTGGCAGAGGAATCATGGATCCCATTTTTGAAGATGCAGCATTTACACTAGCTAATCAAGGCGACGTAAGTGGTATTGTTAAAAGTGAATTTGGTTATCATATAATTAAGTTAATCGATGTTAAATCAGAGAAAGTTAATGATTTCGAAAACGTCAAAGAAGAAATAACACTCAAAGTTAAAACTTACAAAGCAGAAGACCGTTTTTATGAGGTACGTCAAAGGATTGCAGAAGTGGCCTTCGAAATACCTGACAGTATTGACGAAGTTGCAGGCATTGCTGGTAAAGATATCATTACTACAGACATGTTTGAGCGTGCAAATGCACCAGAAGCGTTGTCTAATCCTAACGTGCTAGCCAGTGCCTTCAGCTTTGAACTGATTGAAGATGCGGTAAACAGTAAAGTTTTAGAATTAGGTAGTAACCACATAATGGTTGTAAGAGTAGCCGAACATGAGCCAGAGCGGACTAAAAGTATAGAAGAAGTTGAACAGGATATTCAACAGAATTTGTCTGCACAAGCCACACAGCGTGCTGCAAGGGATTGGGCTTTAGTTGTGAAAACTGCTTTGTCTGAAGGTTCGGATGTGAGTGATAAATTAGCTGCACTGGAGTTAAGCTGGAAAGTACAGAAAGCTGTGACTCGTAACGATGCTAATCTGTCTCAAAATATTGTTGATGCATTGTTTAAGCTATCTGTGACAGATACAACAGTAGTTGATTTAGTGACCGGGGATATAAGTCTAGTACAACTTTCTCAAGTTAATGCAGCTGCGGAAGCAAACGTTCAGCAAATAACGTCGTTACAAGGCCGACTAGCATCAAGCAAATCACAAGCATTATATGGGGCTGTAATCGAGTCTTTGAAAGCGCAGGCAGATATTGAGATCTATCAATAATTTTCTGTGTTTATGAAAAAAAAGAGCGCTTGCCGCTCTTTTTTATTATGTTGATTTCCATTTAGCTACACAAACATCTATTCAGCTATTGTTTTCCGACATCATTCAGTTATCCACAACAAAGAGCCGTAAAAAAATGCAATCACAGCACAAAAAATGAAAATATAAATAAAGCCTTGTTTGCCGTCACCTAAGCTGTAAGCCATTTTTTTCAAATACATAATCCAAATCAGACACAACACAACAGGAATAAGTATTAAAAATTTAATCAAGATCACCTCGTCTCTAAAATAAACAAGACTTGATTTTAGGGGTATCAGAATAATTTGCAATCTATACTAGGTATTTGCCGCCTAATTGCATATAATCCGCGCGAAATTTTATCTGTCGTTTTTATCTGTCCATTAGGGTCAAATATTAAGACAAAAATAATACAAATACTGGAGTTAAGAAAATGGCCTTAGAGCGCACTTTTTCTATTATAAAACCTGATGCAGTTGCTAAAAATGTTATCGGTGCTATTTACAATCGTTTTGAATCTGCTGGTCTTAGATTAGTCGCTTCGAAAATGTTACATTTGAGCAAAGAGCAAGCAGAAGGGTTTTACGCAGAACACAGCGAACGTCCTTTTTTTGCTGCTTTGGTTTCTTTCATGACCTCTGGTCCAGTTATGGTTCAGGTGTTGGAAGGCGAAAATGCTGTTTTAAAAAATCGTGAAATCATGGGTGCTACCAACCCAAATGAAGCGTTAGCAGGAACCTTACGTGCTGATTATGCTATTTCAATTGATGAGAATGCTTGTCACGGTTCAGATGCACCTGAATCAGCAGCACGTGAAATTGCTTACTTCTTTAGTGATGAAGAAGTCTGCCCACGCACTCGTTAGGCTTATATCTGTTTAACAAAGGGAGCTTAGGCTCCCTTTTGTGTGATTAATGAAATATTCTAGCTAACGGTTTATTATACATTATAAAGTGTTCTAGTTATCTGTACTGCAAAAGCTGAGTAATCAGTTAAAATGACATATTAGTCTGTATATTGAGGTTTATTGTGAAAACTGAATTGGTATTTGCCCAAACAAAAAAAATTAACTTACTCGATTTAACTCGAGAAGGTCTACGTGCCTTTTTTAATGAGATGGGAGAAAAGCCTTTTAGAGCTGAACAAGTCATGAAGTGGATTTACCAGCAAGGTGTAGCTGATTTCGAGCAAATGACAAACCTCAATAAGGTCTTGCGGACCAAACTTCAAGCTCGATGTGAAGTCAAAGCGCCAGAAATTGCTTATCAAAAAAGTGCAGCAGACGGTACGATCAAGTTTGCTTTAAAACTAGAAGGTGGTCAGGAAGTTGAAACAGTTTGGATACCAGATGGCGACCGTGCAACACTTTGCGTGTCTTCTCAGGTAGGCTGCGCACTTGCTTGCACTTTTTGTTCAACTGCTCAGCAAGGCTTTAATCGTAATTTAAAAGTGTCTGAAATCATTGGTCAAGTTTGGCGAGTGGCAACCACAATAGGGTTAAATAACGATACGGCTAAACGGCCCATTACTAATGTAGTTATGATGGGCATGGGGGAACCGTTATTAAACATCAAAAATGTTGTGCCCGCTATGCAGCTCATGTTGGATGATCTTGCCTTCGGCCTGTCCAAACGAAGGGTGACATTAAGTACATCAGGTGTGGTACCTGCTCTTGATATGTTAGGTGACCAGATAGATGTAGCATTAGCTATATCCCTACATGCGCCAGATGATGCTTTACGAGATGTACTTGTACCAGTTAATAAAAAATATCCGATTGAAGTGTTTTTAGCCAGTGTTAGAAGATACCTAGCTAAATCTAATGCTAACCAAGGTAAAGTCACAATTGAATATGTCATGTTAAATGGGGTTAACGACAGTACTGATCAAGCACATGCATTAGCAAAAGTATTGTCAGATACACCTTGTAAAATAAATCTTATTCCGTTTAATCCATATCCAGGTTCACCTTATACTTGTTCTAGCAATTCACGCATTGACCGTTTTGCTAAAGTCCTCATGGAATATGGACTAATAGTCGTAGTTCGACGTACAAGAGGCGATGACATTGATGCAGCTTGTGGCCAATTAGTCGGAGAAGTTGTAGACCGTACAAAAAGAATATTGAAAAAACAGCTGAAGGGCGAGAGTATTTCAGTCAAGATAGCAGAATAAATTTATTATTCACAATACATCAAATAGGTCTCAATGAAATCCACGCCAAAACTTATCGGTATTGCATTTACTATTATAATGGTGTTCAGTGGATGCACTAGTCAAACCTCCGGACAAAATTTTGACAAAGAAAAGGCTGCTAAAACGCGCGTTTCTTTAGGTTTGACTTACCTTAAAAATGGCAATTTTAGCCAAGCAAAATTTAATTTAGACAAAGCATTAAACTTTGCACCAAGGTCAGCAGATGCCAATTTTGCGATGGCTTATTACTATCAAAGTGTGAGCGAGTTAGAACTTGCTGAAAATTCTTATCAGTTTGCCATGGATCTTGAACCAGAAAACGCCAATATAGCTAATAGTTATGGGGCTTTTTTATGCCAAAATGGTAATTACGAAAAAGCTCAAAAATACTTTTTGAAAGCGGTCAATACTAGTAGCTATGCTTCCAGTGCCGAAACTTATGAAAATTTGGCTTTATGCAGTCGAGACCAAGGCCGCCCTGAAGAGACGATTCAGTATCTGCGAAGCGCTGTTAATCATCAACCAAGAAGAGCGAGCAGTCTATATCTTCTTACGCAATCATTGATAGAAATTAAACAATGGCAAGAAGCAAAAGTTATATTTAGTCGCTATGAAAAAACATCTCAAATTAGTCCACAAAGTTTGTTAATGGCCTTGAAGATAGAAAGCGGTATGGGTAATGAATCTGCCTCAAAAGGGTATTTAGATATGTTACGAAGGTTATTTCCTAATGATCCAGTAACAAAGACCATGGCAATTGAGCAACCGTCGCCTTTTGAAACAGTTAATAAATTAGTCAGCCGACCAGTAACACCGGAAGCGGTTGTGTCCAAACCGGCAATATCGATAGCATCGTCAGGTAAAAATGAGTCAGAAAAAATTATAATAAGTTCCAATAGATTAAAAAATAATGTCGCTTTTGTTAAGTCAGACATTCTGGACAACCCAGATGTTCATATTGTTGTAGAAGGTGAGAATTTATATCGGATATCGCTTCGATATAACATCAAAATGCAACGTCTGATAGAATGGAATAGTTTGGTCGATGCGTCGTCTATTTACAATGGTAAGAAGTTATTTTTAGTTGCCCCAAGTGCCGTAGAGTAAAGTTAAACTATGATTGAAAATGAAGAAGTAGAACAAATAAAAGTGGTTATGCAAGGGCCTGGTCAGATATTAAAAGAGGCTAGAGAGCGGGCTAAATTGACGACTCAAGATATCGCAGACAAGATGAAATTAAAAAAAGCCCTCATTCAAGATATCGAACAAGACAACTACGATATTGATATTTCATTGACATTCATCAGAGGTTATTTGAAATTATATGCTAAACACGTAAAAGTTAGTGAAAAGGATATATTGGGTGCTTTTGAAAGTCTAAGTACTCAGAAAAAAGAACCTGCAAAACTTCAAAGTTTTTCCCGCAGGGTTGCCAATCAGGCCAATGATGACAAGTTGATGCTAGTCACTTACCTGATAGTGGCTGCGGTAGCTGCCTTAGTTGTAATTTGGTGGTTTCGACAAAGCCCAACTATCACTGCAACAGAATCAAATTCTAATAATTATTCACAAGCTGTTTCACAAGGCATTGTTGTTCAAGAAACATTAACACCAGACCTAGGAAAATTAATATCGACACCCACAGGTGCTGCAGTGTTGCCTAAAGATATAACTGATACAAATGATGATATTTTACTTTCGACAGCTATTGAAGAGCAAAATATCGATGTCCGAAGTGTGAATAACCAACCTGTTTTTGAAAAAAACGAAGATGATATAAATACTCTGGCTCAACAGTCAGATATTACAACAAACATAGACAATGAATCCGTCACACCTGTTGAGTTAATATTTAAGTTTTCTGGTGATTGTTGGATGAACTTGTCTGATGCAACAGGTGAAAATATTGCTTATGGGGTAAAAGTTAAAGGTAGAGTTATGCCTGTGACGGGTATTCCTCCTTTTATTGTCACATTAGGTGCACCAGAAGTGGTAAAAATTAGTTACGCAGGTGAATCATTAAATATGTCCTTCTTGCCTTCAGGTCGTATTGCTAAATTTGATTTACCTTTATCTGAATAATTGACTAAATAAATAGAGCTAAGTAATCAATATGTTTTCTGAATCACCTATAAAACGCCGACCTTCTAAACGTATCTATGTAGGTAATGTGCCTATAGGTGACGGTGCACCCATCGCTGTGCAGTCTATGACGAATACTCCGACCACTGATGTTGATGCAACAGTAGCACAAATTAAACGTATTCAAGCTGTGGGAGGCGATCTAGTCAGAGTATCTGTACCTACAATGGATGCAGCTGAAGCGTTTAAATTAATTAAACAAAGAGTCACTGTTCCACTGATTGCGGACATTCATTTTGACTATCGTATTGCTTTGAAAGTGGCAGAATATGGAGTGGATTGTTTACGTATTAATCCCGGTAACATAGGGAGTATGGATAGGGTACGTTCAGTCGTGGACTGTGCCAAAGATAAAGGGATTCCTATTCGTATTGGTGTCAATGGCGGTTCTTTAGAAAAAGACATTCAAGAGAAATACGGTGAGCCCACGGCAGAAGCATTAGTTGAATCCGCAATGCGTCATGTTAATATTTTAGACAAACTAAATTTTGAGCAATTTAAAGTCAGTGTTAAAGCTTCAGATGTATTTTTAGCTGTAGGGTCTTATCGGCTTCTGGCCAAACTAATTGATCAACCCCTGCATTTAGGGATCACAGAAGCGGGTGGTATTCGTGCCGGTGCTGTAAAAAGTTCGGTAGGTTTAGGTATGTTACTCGCAGAGGGTATTGGCGATACAATCCGCATCTCATTAGCGGCTGATCCAGTAGAAGAAATAAAAGTCGGATTTGACATATTAAAGTCATTACGTATTCGTTCCAGAGGCATAAACCTCATCGCATGCCCAAGTTGTTCGCGCCAAGAGTTTGATGTAATAAGCACAGTGAATGCTCTTGAGCAACGATTGGAAGACATACTTACTCCGATGGATGTATCTATAATCGGCTGTGTGGTTAATGGGCCAGGCGAAGCAGAAATCTCAGATTTGGGTTTAACAGGCGCGCGAAATATGAGCGGTTTTTATCTAGACGGTGTTCGTCAAAAAGAACGCTTGTCAAATGATGATTTAGTAGACCAACTTGAAAAGCGTATTCGAGCCAAAGCCAGCCAGCTTGATGAAAAGCGTAAAATCGAAGTAAAACAATTGGATTAAACAAATTACGCATCTTTGTAAACAAAGTTTGCTTAATATTTATTTTTTTAGCGTCATTATTTTACGTTTATCTATAAAGCCCCTATAATGCGGGGCTTTTTTTTAATTATTGCATAAGAGAATACTTTTAGTGTCAAAAAAAATTCAGGCCATTCGAGGAATGAACGATTGCTTGCCAACTGACTCAGGGCTCTGGCAGTTCGTTGAATCCAGCATTCGCCAAGTAGTTGCCAGTTATGGTTACCAAGAAATTCGGACACCTATCGTCGAAAGTACCGACTTATTTAAGCGCTCTATTGGTGAAGTGACCGATATAGTTGAAAAAGAAATGTATACTTTTTTTGACCGTAATTCAGACAGCCTCTCGCTTCGACCAGAAGGCACTGCCAGTGTGGTGCGCGCTGGAAATGAGCATGGTTTATTGTATAATCAACAGCAGCGTCTCTGGTATATGGGGCAAATGTTTCGCCATGAACGGCCACAAAAAGGCCGTTACAGGCAGTTTCATCAATTTGGTGTAGAAGTATTTGGTTTACCAGGACCAGATATCGATGCTGAGGTGATTTTACTTAGTTCAAGGCTATGGAAAAATTTTGGGATTAGCCAACATGTTACTTTAGAAATTAATTCTCTGGGTTCTTCCGAGGCCCGAGTTGCTTTCAAAGCACAACTCGTCGCATTTTTAAAAACACGTATTTCTGAACTGGATGAAGATAGTCTAAGACGCTTAGAAAGTAACCCATTGCGTGTGCTCGATAGTAAAAATCCACAAGTGCAGAATGTTGTAAAAGATGCACCAAAACTGATTGATTCGCTCGACAAAGAGTCAGCAATACATTTTCAAGGATTATGTGAACGTTTAGACAATTTAGGTATCAAATATCGAGTCAATCCTGCTTTGGTACGCGGACTGGATTACTATAACCGCACAGTATTTGAGTGGGTCACCGATAGTTTGGGCGCACAAGGAACCGTCTGCGCTGGTGGGCGATATGACGGTTTAGTTGAACAGCTTGGTGGTAAAGCAACTCAAGGTGTCGGTTTTGCTATTGGTCTAGAGCGTCTAGTGTTGATGCTTCAAACGTTTGAATTGGATAAAAATGTAGAGTCGGTAGTGGACATATATGTGACTGCTATGGACGAATCTGTAGAATTCTATGCCAGAAAGGTTAGTGAGTTATTAAGAGATGCACTACCACAGATAAAAGTGATGAATCATTGTGGTGGTGGGAATTTCAAAAAACAGATGAAACGTGCCGACCAAAGCGGTGCTAGCGTGGCCCTAATAATTGGTCTGGATGAAATGGTGTCACAGCAAGTTGCTGTTAAGCACTTACGAGAAAAGCAACCGCAAGAAACAATTTCAGTTGACGAACTAACTTATTTTATAAAAAAGCTATTTGACGTCTAAAGGCGTAAATTTTTAAATTTAACTTTATGTGTCATCACGCTTACGATGGCCAAGCAGTAAAAGGAATGGATGATGGAACAGTACGAGACAGAAGAACAACAAGTTGAAGCCATTAAACGCTTTTGGAAAGAAAATGGATTAGCATTAGTTATTGGTGCAATTTTGGGCTTAGGTGGCCTTTTAGGATGGCGTTATTACAACGATTCACAAATTGAAGCAAAAGAGCAGGCTTCCTTTGCTTATGAAAAATCCTCAGAAAATTTATTAAAAGGCGAGATTGGATTTAGTCAGGCAAAGATGTTTATTGACAATTACAGTGGTACTGGTTATGCCATGTTAATGGCATTGGAATTGTCTCAGCAAGCTATCGAGCGTAAAGACCTAACTGAAGCAGCTAAACAGCTTGAGTTTGTGGCAAACAATGCAAAGTTATCAGCTGTTCAATCAGTCGCACAAATTCGTTTAGCGCGCATCCAAATAGAACAAGGCGAGTTTGAACAAGCTTTAGCAAGTGCAGATAAAGTCACTGACCAAGCGTTTAATAGCCAGAGTCAAGACAGTCTCTTATACACACCTA
>OOGD01000137.1_pt1 | contig 16825 bp, 15 predicted proteins | sample 1670381 | NCBI WGS metagenome assembly OOGD01 (sample SAMEA98146918, study PRJEB22522) | marine metagenome | biome: marine biome; feature: marine water body; material: sea ice | place: Arctic Ocean | collected 14-Sep-2015 | depth 1.3 m | reverse complement strand
CATCAATCCAGACAATGTAATTTTTTAAACGAGGAAATATCGATGACAAACTTAGATTCTATTAAAGGTAAAATGAACGAAGCAGAAGAATTTGCACGTAAAATTTGGCTTGCAGGTTTAGGCGCTTACGGTAAAAGTTTTGATGAAGCCCAAGGACGCTACGAAAAAATTAGTGTTGAAGCTAGCAAAATGTTTGACGATTTAGTTGTGAAAGGTTCTGAAATTGAAACTGATGCTAAAGACAAGTACCAAGTAAAAGATAAAGTTGAAACTCGCGTAGCAGAAGTACGTAAGAAGCTAGGACTAGACAGCGTAAGTGCTGATAAAAAAGTTGAAGAATTATCAGCAAAAATTGATGCACTGACTGATGCTGTTGCAAAACTAGCTGCAAAGTAATCGTTTTAATAGCCGACACAAGCACAGAGGTATAAGTTTTGACTTCGTTGGTTTTTTTACTTTGAATTTATATTGTTGTGAACTGAAATATTAGGATGACAAATTTGAATACTGCTAAAAAAACCATAGCTTTGGCACATAAAACATTGCTTATTAGTATCGGTGCTTGTGACCGCGGGCGCGAAATAGCGGCTAATAAGCTTGACCAATTATTTGTTGGTGGTTCAGGATTAGTTAATGACTTGCTTGAAAAAGGTGAGTCTTTTGAAACGCAAGTCCAAGCAAAGATAGAGGCCAGAAAAATGTTACAAGGCAAAATTTCAGCATTAAGAGCTAGGTTCGGTTTCGGCAACGAAAGCCGCGACCAACAGATTGATATGTTATCACAGCGCGTTGACAGCTTAATAGAAGTTGTTGCTAAACTGGCTCAGCAAAAGGCGGCTGAGAAAAAAATGACAGCATCATCAATCTCTACCAAAAAAGCAGTACCGAAAGAAATTAAAGTGCCAGCAAAAGCTGCAGCAACTAAATCAGCAGTAGCTAAGGTTGCAGCAACGAAACCAGCAGTAGCTAAGGTTGCAGCAACGAAACCAGCAGTAGCTAAGGTTGCGGCAACGAAACCAGCAGTAGCTAAGGTTGCAGCAACGAAACCAGCAGTAGCTAAGGTTGCAGCAACGAAACCAGTAGTAGATAAAATTGTTGCAACGAAACCAACAGTGGCTAAAGTTGAAGCTGTTAAACTCGAAGCAGCTAAAACTGCTAATGCAGACCCCGCAGGTAAATCCAAAGTAGACGATAAAGATTAACAAATAAGGTTTTAAACCCCTTCAACCTTAATGTTTTTTAAAAAAGCCGCTAAACTAAGCGGCTTTTTTATATCTTTTTCATGTCTTTTTTAAATTGCAACAAATTTACTCTCTCATAGATTACATGCATGGTTAATTTTAATGCATGAGAGTATTTTTTGTTATGAACAACAGTAAAAATTATCTTGGTCTAGCCTGTGTATATGAATGAATTATTTTTTAACAGTGATTGCTATCACAGTATTTTTAATTAATTTTCTGTTTTGAAAGTAAATTTACGCATAAGGAGCGTTTGAAAAGAATTTACGAAACGCAACGTTAAATATATGAAGTACTGTAACAGTTCACCTGAAAAAGAAAAAAGTGGTGATTTAATACATGATTTTTACCACTTAATGGGGCCTGCCTTTATTGCTATTGCCATTTTTGTAGGGGGCTAAAATAAAACATCAAAAATCTGATATCAAGAAAACTTAATATAAATTGAAGTTTATGAAACTTCAAAAAGAGACATTTCAATAGCTCTTCTTTGTAGGTTTGATACAATAAAATTCAGATAATCAAACTATTTACTCGTGGCTTATGCAATAGTCATAAATAATAAAACTTTTAAGGAGCAACGCCATGTACATGATAGTTAAAAACATCCACCTGACCATAATTTCGCTTACGTTTATCTTTTTCATTATTAACTTTGTATTAACGATCAAAGGGTCTGATAAGGTCAACAATAAGATACTGAAAATTGGACCCCACATTTTATATACTTTGTTTATTTTAACTTTTATTTATTTGGTTTCCGTTATTAACTTGTATCCCTTCGTAAATGGTTGGGCATCATCTAAATTAGGTGGTTTTGTACTTTATATACTTTCCATCACGTTCGCGCTTAAGTGGGCAAAATCTACGGTATGGCGAATTGTGAGCTTCATTAGTGCAGTATTTTGGTTCGTTATGAGTGCGAGACTTGGTTATGCTGATCACTTAAAAGTAAACAATCAAGACACTAATGTATATATCGAATTTGGGCAGTCGATGTTGACTTTAATCTGTTAAACAATGTTAGTTGTATTCGTGTAGTGTTTGTCGATGAATGAGTTAAGTTATTGTTATATAAGTACTTACTACGTGTATTCAAAGTGTACCTAACGTTGATCAATTGCTGATTTAATTTTAATACTTTAGTCCTGATTAAACCGAAGTCAGCCTTGGAATGAGATGACTTTGACCGGGGCTAAAGTTAATTCACGAGGCTTCAAAATCACAATAGCTAAAAATGCAGAAGGTTTTTAATTTTACACTTTTAAGGCTGTCGATTTGGCTGACAGATACCTATAAACATAATTACGAATAACTACGAATAATTGCTAAGTTAAGTTTGTGTATTAATTATTTATTACAGATTGAAACTTTTGCTTTAATCTTCCGTAATACATTTAAATATACCCGCATAACTTTTAAAGGAATGATTAGTATGAAGTTTATAAAAATTAGCGTCGCTGTTTTAATTCTAAGTTTAACCTGCAGTGTTTCAGAGGTGTTTGCTAAAAGTACTTTTAACGACATGCCAGCAGGTGAATATAAACTAGATTTAAGCCACGCATCTATTGTCTGGAAAGTATCTCATCTCGGCTTGTCTAATTATGTTGCAAGATTTACAGATTTTGACGCTGCTATCGATTTTAATCCGAAAAAGATAGAGCAAAGCCAAATTACAGCCAGTATTAATCCTATGTCTATACAAACTGCTTATCCTAATGCAGCCGAAAAAGATTTTGATAAAATCCTCGCTACTGAGAAAGGTTGGTTTAATTCTGAGGCATTCTCTAATATTAATTTCGCTTCAACATCAATCGATATGAGAACCGAAAATACTGCGGTGATGCAGGGTAATTTAACCTTCTTAGGTGTTACTAAGGAAGTGTTGTTAGATGTGGAATTTAACGGAGCTATGGCAAAACAGCCATTCACTGGCAAACCTACAATGGGTTTTTCTGCGACAACTAGTATCAAGCGTTCTGATTTTGGTATGAGTCAATATGTTCCTAGTATCGGTGACAATGTAGAGATTTTGATAGAAGGTGAATTTGCTCACTTTGGCGATTAATTAAATAGATAATCAAAACATGACAATCTCGATGCAGCGATATAATAGCTTTAGTATTGTGCTTCACTGGTGCATTGCGTTGGCCTTATTATTTATGTTTGCCAGTGGTCTGTATATGGTCAACGCGGATATCAGCAAGGCTGACCAGTACCGGCTTTTCCAAATACACAAGGCCTCTGGCGTAGTGGTATTGTGGGCATTAATACTCAGGATAGGAACAAGAATTCTTACAAAAGCCCCTGCATTACCCGATAGTTTAAACCAGCAACAGGTTTTCAAGGCTAAGTTAGGACACCTGTTTTTGTATGCTGCGTTGGTAACTATGCCATTGTCTGGCTGGTTAATGGTGTCGGCTAGTCCCTTTGGTTTACCTACTTTTGTTTTTTTTGATTGGATCAAGTGGCCGCATATACCAGGTGTTGCTAGAAACAAAACCATAGAAGTCCTAGCTAACAACGTTCACTGGATAACGGCAACTATCCTTGCTACTTCGATTGTTGGCCATATTAGTGCGGTTATATGGCACAAGAAAACTCACAATATAAATTTAATTAGCAGGATGTGGTGGAACAATAAATGAAAAATATGTTTAACACGGTATGTTTCAGTAAAACGTTTCTGATGCGAATGCTGATGGCATTTTCGATAAGTATGTTTCTGTGTTTGGTTACCTTAAATGCCCATGCACAACTTGAAAGCAGCCACCAAACCGGTACTTTATCATTTGCGGGTCAACACGCCGGTATGGATTTTGAAGGGAAGTTTGAGCGTTGGCAGGCCTCATTGATACTGCCACCTCAGAGTAATCCTAATATTACCGCCACCTTTTACATGAATTCAGCAAAAACTGGGGATAGTATTTATGATAGCACCCTACCTGAATTCGATTGGTTTGATGTCAAAAATCATGCACTTGGTAAATTTGTTAGTACTGACATTATTGCAACTGAAGGTGGTTATCAAATATCAGGTGACTTAACTATCAAGGACATAACTAAAGCTGTAAGTTTCATTCTTATGGAGAATAAAGAAAATTTGACTGCAAGTTTTGGCATCAATCGTTTAGATTATCATATTGGTTTAGAGTCAGACCCCGATGCGGAATGGGTCGACAGAACAATTTCTATGTCTATGTTAATTAATAAGTAGCAAATAGATGTTTAAAAGCATTGTGTTACGAACGACTGCTAAATGACAAATTAAAGAGAACTTACATAATAATTTTTTTGGTCTATTTGCTTACTCAGTTTACTCTAAATTTATGTTTCTTCAATTGTGAGTCTAACAAACTCACTTTTTTAACCGGTTTTAAATTCCTTACGTTCTGATTGACCACATTTCTTCAAAAACCTTATAAATAAGACTAATACATTCATGACCTTAGATTGTCTATTTGTTAAGACAATTCTATAGTGCGTTTATCGAAGTTTGAAAATGCAGATAAAGATATGAACACAGATAAACCACGCAAACATTCACAAAAAATTGTAGATGGTGCTGCTCAAGCACCCAGTCGCTCTATGTTAAGGGCTGTAGGGTTTGGCGACGAGGATTTTAAGAAATCACAAGTCGGTATTGCTTCTACATGGTCAATGGTGACGCCGTGCAACATGCACATTAACACTTTGGCAGATGAGGTAGGTAAAGGTGTGGATAGCGCAGGTGCTAAAAGCATTATTTATAACACCATCACTATATCTGATGGTATTTCTATGGGCACCGAAGGTATGAAATATTCTTTAGTATCAAGAGAAGTTATTTGTGATTCTATCGAAGCAGTATCAGCTGGCATGGGACATGATGGTATTATCGCTATTGGTGGCTGTGACAAAAACATGCCAGGCTGTTTGATGGGATTAGCCCGCTTAAATAGGCCATCGATTTTTGTATACGGAGGCACTATTTTACCTGGCGAAAATCACACTGATATTGTGTCGGTATTCGAAGCAGTGGGAAGTTACGCTGCTGGCGATATTCCAATTACACAACTGGAACATATTGAAAAAACGGCAATCCCTGGTCCGGGCTCTTGCGGCGGTATGTATACTGCCAATACCCTAGCTTCGGCCATTGAGGCTTTAGGTATGAGCATGCCGAATAGTTCTGCTCAAAATGCGATTTCAGATAATAAAAAGCAAGACTGTATTGATGCAGGTAAAGCCATTGTTTACTTACTCGAACATGACATAAAGCCTTCCGATATTATGACCAAAAAAGCATTTGAGAATGCGATCACGCTGATTATTACCCTTGGTGGTTCTACTAACGCAGTGCTTCATTTGATCGCTATGGCTGATGCTATCGGTGTGGAAGTGACACTTGATGATTTTGTACGCATTGGCGAAAAAACCCCGGTGATTGCTGATTTACGTCCAAGTGGTCAATACTTGATGTCTGAATTAATTGAAATTGGTGGCATTCAACCATTGATGAAGCGGTTGTTAGATGCAGGTATGTTACACGGTGAATGTATGACAGTCACAGGTAAAACCATGGCTGAAAACTTAGCGGATGTAGACGATTATCCAAAAGGTCAGAACATTATTTTACCTTTTGATAAGCCAATCAAAAAAGATAGCCATTTGGTTATTTTGAATGGTAATTTAGCCCCTGAAGGTGCGGTTTCCAAAATTACTGGAAAAGAAGGATTACGCTTTACCGGCACAGCTAAAGTGTATGACTCTGAAGAGCAAGGTTTTGCTGCCATTATTGATGGTCAAGTAGTGGCTGGTGATGTAATTGTGATTCGTTACGAAGGTCCAAGAGGCGGACCAGGTATGCGTGAGATGTTAAGCCCTACTTCCGCTATTATGGGTAAAGGTTTGGGTAACGATGTGGCACTTATCACTGATGGTCGTTTTTCAGGAGGCAGCAGAGGTTTTGTGGTCGGTCATATCACACCTGAAGCTTACGAAGGTGGCGCAATAGCGTTGGTAGAAAATGGTGACAGCATTACAATTGATGCACAAAGTCGCCAGATGACTTTGAATATTAGTGATGAAGAAATGACCAGTAGAAGGCAAAGCTGGAAGCAACCCGCACCAAAATATACCAGAGGGCTGCTAGCAAAATACGCTAGAACAGTCAGCTCTGCTTCTACCGGAGCGGTGACAGACAAACCTTAATCAACCTCAACAAGTTGTAACAATCATAATAAATAATGAATTAATTGCGATGTACGAGTGAGATAAATAAGTAAAAAAATAACCTTATTTATCTCACTCGTACATCGAATTGACTTTATGGTTGTGATGTAGATATTTTGAACATCGATAGCATAACAGCCAATTTTAAAGGCCATCTCATTAATCCGTTTCTGTCAAACTGACGATTAACCTAAATTGATTGACTTAAATAGAGCAGGATAAGCCATTGTCATTGTGATTAGCTGTTGATTACGCGTAATCCATCGTGTTCAGTGAGTAATCTTGCTTCTCTTTGTTTTAATTGGTTTAAATAACGTCTAAGTGTTTTGCTTATCAGGGTATTTCGTTTAATTAAATCAAGCTGAGGCCAGGTGGCACGTTCGCCATTGTGAATAAGTTCTTGGATGCTTTTTAAGCTAGGATTTGAAGCGATATGTTTAAGGTTAGCAAACGTTGCGCTAGGCAAGATGTTGATATCACCTACGTACTGCTGGTCAATAACAGAACGCACTTTGTGTATTGCTAATCTAGCAGCACGATGGCTAATAAGGTTTTCAAGTATATCGAAGGCATAAATGCTGTTTACTTTGGCTATTTTTGCAGCATAGCGCCATGTTAACCCTACTAAACCGGTAGTGTCTCTTTTATCACGGGCTAAGAAGGGAACCGCTATCAGGTTAGTTTGACTAACAATGCTATGATTTACACCGTATAAACGCGCTAAACGCTCAAAGGGTAAGTCGGCCATAATAGAGCCGTCTGCAAAACGTCGATTAGGGATATATGGTGCTATATCGCCTGCTCTGTTTTTAGCTTTTAGTTGAACGGGCTTAAATAATATTGGGATAGCCGTAGATGCTCGCACTGCTTGAGTAATAATAGCGTTAGGTGACGTTTTGGCATTGAGTAAGCGTGAATGTTGATGCAAATCAGCTGGGGATACTGTGATTGTCATATGACGACCGGTCTTTTTGAATGCTTCTTCAAAAGTAGTTAAATCAAATAACTCAATTAAGGCATTTTCAAGGTTGCTACTATCGAGCAGGCTGTCCTTGCCAAAACCCTGCCATAGTCGCCATTTTTTAAATTTTTGTTGTATGTTCTCCGGTTGCATAACCTCTAATAGTTCTTCATCGGTGCGCGTGCCAACAAGCGCAGCGATAATTGCTCCTGCGCTGGCACCTGAGATTACTTTAGGTAGCAAATCATGTTCAACTAATGACTTAATTACGCCACAATGAAAAAATCCAAGACCAGCACCACCGCTTAACATTAAACAACTACTACCAAATGCTTGTGCTGTTTCTTCAAAAAATGATAGCTTCTCGTAGAAGTCAATTTCATTTTCATCTGCTTGATAAATAAAATCCAAAGCCCCACACACTTCTTGAATAAATTCTTCAATCAGGCTTTTAGTACCAAGTTTAGCGTGCTGATTCAGTGCAGACGAAGCAATATTACCTAAGTTGCCATGTAATCCTTCGTGTAAAATATACATTAAACCTGCAGCATCACCACTTACTCTGGCTTGTTTCATCCGTTGTACACGTTTACGAATGAGTCGGTAGTCGTATTCCTTACTTGGGCCTTTGGCTTTCCATTCATGGGCGCCAGACAATTCGTCATAAGCTTTTGCGGTCTCTTGATATTCTTCATAAGAGACGGCACGAGTCATGATGTCTTGTAATTCAGAAAGTTTTTTATTTGCCATGCAAGTTTCTCAATTTACTAGTCTGACCAGATATAACAGTAAATAATTAGAAAATGCTACCCAAAATTTAAGATAGTTAGCTTCAACTGCCATCGAATAGTGAAAATACCGGATAACTAGTTGTATTTGAATAGAGTTTTGTATGGATAATTTTCAAGCTATGGTATTTTTAGTTTGACCATTCTAATTCAAATAGTTAGGTTATTATGAGTTAGAATGGACACCCATACATACCAAATAATAATATATTGACTAGGCGCAGCTGTTTTTTATGCAATTAATAGATCAACTCATTACTAATATTCCTCTGTTATCCATTCCTATCATTAGTGCGATGGTGGGATGGTCTACTAATTTTTTAGCCGTCAAAATGATGTTTTATCCCATTGAATTTATAGGTCTCAAACCTTTTTTAGGTTGGCAAGGTTTAATACCTGCTAAGCGTCGAGAAATGGCTGAGATTGAAGTTGAGCTAGTACTGGGAAAATTGCTCAGTGTGAAAGAATTGGCCGACCGTATCGATCCTATTGAATTAACTAAAGCAATTGAAAGACGTCTTAAGCAGACTATTCGGACTATTATTAATGATGTGATGAAGCAATCTTCACCTCAATTGTGGGCATCTTTGCCAGTGCATGGTAAGAACCTTGTTTATGCCAGAGTAGAAGCTGATATCCCTAATGTTGTGACTAAAATGGTAAATGACTTCAAATACAACATTGAAGAAATCATTGATATAAAAGAGTTAGTTGTAGGTCAGTTGGTTAACGCCCCCGAACTTATTAATGAAATTTTCTTAAAATCTGGTGAGAAAGAATTTCCTTTTATAGAAAAATCAGGCTTTTATTTTGGTTTTTTATTTGGCATACCCACTATGCTTGTTTGGTCGTTTTATCCTACTTGGTGGGTATTGCCCGTAGGTGGTTTAATAGTAGGTTATGCTACGAATTGGATTGCGTTAAAAATAATTTTTGAACCCAAACATCCAATTAAGTTTATGGGTTTTACTATTCAAGGTATGTTTTTAAAGCGTCAAAAAGAGGTGTCACGTGTGTACTCAGATATTATTGAGTCTAAATTGATGACTTCAAAAAATATTATGGAAATTGCGGTGCATGGCTCTGGTTCTGGACAGCTTTTGGAATTGATTGAATTACATGTGAATGATGCAATTGAACGTTATGTTGCGATTGCTCAACCTTATTTTGCCCTAGGGGTTGGTTCAGATTCTTATTATAAAATGAAAGAATTAGCTACGCAGCGTATTTTTAAAGACTCAGAAAAATATCTAGCTTATGCTTACGAATATACTAACAAAGCACTAAGAATCGCTGATGATTTGTGTCAACGTATGGAAGCTTTGTCACCTGAAGAATTTGAAGGCGTTCTTCGTCCCGCTTATGAGGCTGATGAATGGAAACTGATCGTAACAGGTGCCTTATTGGGTATGGGAGCTGGGTTTATGCAGTTATATCTAGTGTTTATGTAGTGCGCCATGATTATCCTTATATTCGTACTGGATTAATCGAATTTTTGTTTTTTGACGTATTAGTGACATGAGAATTATAGTATTTGTTTTATTTATTATGAAATGTGCAAGTGTATCAGCTCAATGGAAGATTGATTTTTCCATTGCCGAGGAAATGACCTATTGGTATCGGATTAACGATAGCGTAATGGGAGGGTTATCTGAGTCTAATTTACGGGTGGTTGATAAAGTTGCTTATTTTGAAGGAGAACTTTCTTTAGAGAACAACGGGGGGTTCGCCTCAATAAGGCGGATTGGGCCCGTTTCGTTAAAAAGTAGCAAGTTACCAATTTCTTTAGAGATCAAGGGTGATGGGCGAAGTTATCAACTACGTCTGAGAACCAACCAAGGATTTGATGGCATGGCTTATGTTGCTTCATTCTCTAGCAGCCCTAAACAATGGCAGACCTTGGCTTTTTCGGAACACCATTTCGTTGCTCAATTTCGTGGGCGCGTTGTCAAAGATGCCCCGGCCCTGTTATTTTCTGACGTCAAACAAATTGGCTTTATGCTTGCTGACAAACAGGCTGGTTCATTTCAATTAGCCATAAAAAATATCAGTCAATAAACTCGTTCAGCATCACAATATTAAAAGCTTAGAATATTAACTAATTTTTTTCTAATAGATTAAAAATCCCTACAAGAGAGAGTGTCAGTTTATGTTTAGGGGCAAGTAAGATGAGTGGCTTTTTGGCTTGATGTGATTCGCGCATTTTAACAGACTGTCCAATGTATTGTGATAATACCGGAAAACCTTCAGCAATGAGTTCATTAACGATTTGTTTGGGTAAATTTGCGTTTGTCATATATTGATTTGCAATAATACCTTCTATTTCTAAACTCTCATTGTGATCTTCTTTTATTTCTGCAATTTTTCGTTGCAGGCTATACAACCCTTGTCGAGCAAAATCGTCGCAATCAATGGGTATTAAACATCGTTGTGCTGCAATGAGTGCTGACATGCTATAAAAATTTAGTGCTGGGGCTGTATCGATAAATATATGTTGGTAAGTATCTTTCAATGAATCTAAGGCTTCACGCAGTTTATAAATTTTATGCCTACTGTCTAACTCACTTTCCAACTCAGTTAAACGTTCTGAGCCAGCAATAATATCGAGGTTTTTAACTTGCGTTGTACAGCAAAAGTCGCTGGCAGGACGACGTTGTAGATGAAAGGTAATAGTTTGTTCAAATAAATCCGCTATGCTGCTGTCCTTAGGTAAGTCAGTGACATTTAGGTAAGACGTGCTATTACATTGAGTATCAAGGTCAATGAGTAAAGTTCGATAACCTTGGCTCGCAGAAATAGCCGCAAGATTTACTGCTAAGCTTGATTTACCGACGCCCCCTTTTTTGTTGAACAATACTCTGATCATTTTCTACCCCTGGTTAATACTTTAGCCATGTTTTTTTTATTAAAGAAGCAAAAGCTTTATTTTCAAATACTTGCACTACGGATAAACAGTATGTCAATCTATCCATAAGATTGACATAACCCATCACCTTTTTGGTAATAATAAAATGAAAACAGCTCAACGTATTTTGATAACTGCCCTTGATATCTTTAATCAACAAGGCGAAAACAACGTTAGCAGTGTTGAGATTGCAATGGAACTAGACATCAGTCCTGGCAATTTGTATTACCACTTTAAAGGTAAAGAAGTCATAGTTTCGGAATTATTTGAGCTTTACCAAGAACAATTGCGCGCTATTCTTGATGCTCCAAATAACCTAGATGATGCATCCCTGAGTATTGAAGACTTTTTTTATTATCTTTATCTAATTATTGATAAAAACCATTTATTTCGATTCTTATACCGCAACCCTACCGATTTAACCGATAAGTACCCTCGTGTAGCTAAGGGATTTGTCAAGTTGATGGCTGCACAAGAACGTTGTGTCACTGAGCTTTTAGCGCAGTTTGTGACCCAAAATAGTATGACTGCTTCTGCGGGGCAGTGCCATCAAATGGTCGAAATAATTGGCTTAGTATTCAGCCAAGCTGCAAATTACTATGCTTTGAAAGGCTACAATATTAATGACGATGAATATTTATATAAAAGTTTATCCGCCATATTATTTGCTCTGTTGCCACACATTAATATTGATTTGGATGAGTTACATCGTCTGCAAGAAGCGATAGTGAATCGTGAATTTTCCAACGAAGAACAATAAGCTAAGATATGTTGTATCTCAGTTTAAAAGGATAACGTTTTGAGTAAAAAACTAAAATTTCTTGATAAGACTTTTTGGATCACTGAGTCTGAAGATAACCCTAAACATGTTGCAACTTTGCAGCTACTAAAAATGCCAGATGCCGCTGAAAGTGATTATGTTGATAAGTTACTGGTAGAATTACGCGCTTTTGAGCAAGCGACGGCTCCCTTCAACTGTCGAGTAAGTAGTGTGTTGGGGTATCCAATTAAGTTTGTACCTGTTGCTCAATTAGATATGAAGTATCATGTTCAAATGCATGTTGTTGATGATTTGAATAATAAGCCTGCTTTGAATATATTTGTTGCCAGCTTGCATGAAACTTGGCTAGATAGAGATAAACCACTTTGGCAATTCCATTTAATTAAAGACAATAACACCCAACAATTTGCTTTATATATTAAAATCCATCATATGTGCGGTGACGGTAGTACCTTGATCCGTTGGTTTCAGGCTGGCTATAGCCAAAGTCCGGTTGATGAAGGGTTTATACCCGTTTGGGCAATGGATAGAACGCAAAAAAAACAGCATAAAACACATTGGTTTAAGGCAATGTTCGGCGGCCTGTGGGGCTTTTTAATAGCTGTTAAAGATTTAATTTGGATCTGGTTTAGACTTTTGTTAAAACTACTTAGGATAAATAAAGACTACATGCCTTTGCCTTTCACAGGCACTAAAACGGTGCTCACTGGACAGGTAAAAAAAGGCCGTGCAGTAGCTACCTTAGATATCGATTTTAAGCGGGTTAAAACTCTAAGTAAACGCTTAAGGGCTTCAGCTAATGAAGTTATGTTATGTGTGTTTGATATCGCTGTGCATAGACAACTGACAGACTATGGGCAGACCTTTGAAAAAGCTTTATATACCAACATGCCCATTAATTTGCGCAGGCCTGGTGAGACAACCTACGGCAATAAAATTGCGATAGTACCAGTAGAGTTGGCCCATGGGCACACTGATCCTTATCTTAGACTCAGAGAGATCATTGAAAACCATCGAAAAGTTAAAAAAGCTGCGAAGTCTTCTCACCCTGCGTCATTTAGCTATTACACCTTATTAATACAAACCTACGCTATTATGTTTGAAATGTTAGGGTTATCTAGCTGGGTCAAACCCATTGCTAATATCTTAGTATCAAATATGCCAGGACCCACAGACATAATGTACTTTAAAGATAGTCAACTACTTGCCACTTATCCTATTTCTACCATAACCCCTGGTGGCGGTGTGAATATTACAATGGTGACTTATAATGGTCAGGCTAACATTGGACTTGTTTGCTGTAATAATAATATTGATAGTTTAGAACCATTGGCAATTTATTGTCTTGAAGCTTTTGATATGTTGGAGAAATGTGTCGATGACCCTAATCTGAATATTGAAGATGTTGGCAAAAATATTAATGAAGAATTTGTATCTATTGTTGATGATAAAGTTTTATCTAGTTGAGTAAATTAGAAGAAACAACACCAAAGGTCACATAATAATTATCAGTGTTCGATAAGCATAATCAGATTAGTTGTAACGTTTTGACCGATTTGTCGGTGAACGTTATTTCTAATGTAAAAATAGAAAATTTTCCGTTTTCGACACGCCTTGATTAGCATTAAAAATGTGCCTAAAAATAAAAAGAGTTGAATCAGTAAAACGTTAAATTAATAAAATATTGATATAGATGTGTGATCTTAGCACTACAAACATAGGAAACGAAAACACAAGGTTTCAGAGCAGCAGTCGGAATATTTAAATCAAAAATATGAAATTGAATACTTAGTTTATTGTCCCTATGGAATTCGCAGGTTTGACAATGCAATTACTGTATAGATGGATGTTTTATCTAAATATGAATGTGCATAGTTTCCTAAAACATCACTCAAAGTGGCAAAGATTTTAATACCTCAATGTTTTTTTCCCGAGAAAAGTAAAGTTTTGCCGAGTTACATCACATCTAAAAATCTGTACATAACGTTGTTTTAGGTTTTATATTATTGGAAAAGTTGGTTCGCGAAGCTATGGTCAGAAAAATCTGCCTTTTTAAAAAGTCATGACACCGTTTACCACTATTAGTCGTTTCATAGCGGTAATCCAGTCATCCTATCAGTAACTTATCATTCCAGCGCGTACCTGATATTAATATGTGTTATCAACATCATCTTAAAACTTGAATCGTAAGTGACCTTGTTCAACTATGACTTTTTGACCATATTGGATAAAAAGATTTTCTTCAAAGTCGTTCATATCTAAGCTGTATTGCATGTCATCGCCAGCAGCCAATCCAACAATGATACTTTCTATTTGTGGTTTGTGGTAATCCAGTACTTTTTGCTTGCTGCCACTCAGATATACTTGCAAATAACTGCTTGCTTCGGAAGCAGTGGTGCCTGTCATAATGCTGAATGCAGTTCTCATGGTGCCTGTCACCATAGATAATACTGGACTTGGGACAAAGTGATTAATAAGACTAGAGGTATCTTTTAAAATTGAATACTCATCGTTTAACATGTGAATGTCGGTAACGCGTATGTGCGTTAAGAGTATTTTTTTTGTGGTGGAATTGTATTGAGGAATAGCTTGAACAACTAACACAACATGAGCACGATAAATGGGGTTAGCAATATAAGTAACCTCGATGCCACCTAGAACTTCGGCTTGAATATAATTTGAGTTAACGGGCATCGTTATATTAGCTTTAGATAACGTAAAGCGGCCTTCCCCCCTTGGTACAGAAATAGGCAATGAAACAGGTAAGTGTGGTTGAATTAATTGACTAATATCGTCCACTGAATAGTCCACATATTTTAGTCGTTTAAAACGAATTAGGCATTTAGCTAAGAGTAAGCGAAATGACTCTCTGATAGATTGCGAACCCAAACTAATGCTTCTCCATAGATATTTGTGATAATGCTACATACCGATACATTTTATAACTAATTGAATTTTATTGTATTAAGTTATTTACCTATCAGCTACAGGCTTTACAAGAAAGTAACACTAAGAACTCTTTTTTGATACAATTACTGGTATGACATCAGATGAGTTGTATGAATGTTATGACCGATTTAAGTACTTTTTCAACGGCATATTTGATAGCAACACGTCCTAATATCTTCATATCAAAAAAGTAGTGTATTTTATGCAAAAGCTTTCTCAAACACAATTTGATTTTATCATCATAGGCGCAGGTTCAGCCGGCGCCACTTTAGCGGCGCGTTTAACAGAGAATAATCAGTTTAGCGTCTGTTTAATTGAAGCAGGAGGCAAAGATACAAGCCCGTTTATTCATATTCCATTCGGCTTGGCTTTCCTATCTCGCATGACAAATTTAGGTTGGGAGTATGACACTGAGCCTCAGTCTCAATTGAATGATCGTTCGCTTTTTTGGCCACGAGGTAAGGTATTAGGCGGTTCAAGTTCACTTAATGCTATGTGTTATATTCGTGGTGTGCCTGAGGATTATGACCGCTGGAATGATATGGGTGCTAAGGGTTGGGACTGGCAAACAGTTTTACCTTATTTTAAAAAGTCAGAAAAACAACAGCATGGCGAAAGTGAAATGCATGGCGCGGACGGTTATCTGAGTGTAAGTGATCTAAGGCATACAAACCCGCTTTCTAGTACCTTTGTTGACGCGGCTGAACAAATTGGGCTGTCTAAAGTTACCGACTTTAATGGTCCTGATCGAGAAGGCTTGGGCTTTTATCAGGTTACTCAGGAAAATGGGCAACGTTGTTCAACGGCCAAAGGCTATTTAACACCTGCTTTAACACGCTCTAACTTAACTTTATTAACAAAAGCTTTGGTTGAAAAGATTCAAATTATAGATGGTGTGGCTACAGGAGTTAAACTGCAACTTGATGGGCAATCTATTGAGCTAACTGCCAATAAAGAAGTGTTGTTATCCGCAGGTGCGATCAACTCTCCACAAATATTAATGTTGTCAGGTGTTGGGCCAAAAGAGCACCTAGCTGAAAATGGGATTAAAGTAAAAGTAGATTTACCTGGTGTTGGACAAAACTTACAAGACCATCTCGACATAATAGTGCAACATCACTGTAAAAACCGTGATAGTTATTCGATTTCTCTGGCTCTTATTCCCCGTTATATCAAAAATACATTTAACTATTTATTTAATCGACAAGGCATTTTTACCAGCAATGTTGCCGAGGCGGGCGGCTTTGACAAAACACAATATGCAGCAGATATCCCTGATATTCAATATCATTTTTTACCTGCAATTTTGCTTGATCACGGACGAACTACTGCCTTTGGTTATGGTTTTGGAGTGCATGTATGTGGTTTGTATCCAAAAAGCCGTGGTGAAATAAGATTACGTTCTAACAAACCAAACACACCTGCAGTGATTGACCCACATTATCTCGAGCATCTTGACGATCAAAAAGTAATGATTGACGGGGTACGACGTGCAAGGAAAATTCTAGCAGCTGCTTCATTTGATAAATATGAGTCATGGGAAGTTGGCCCAGGACCTGATGCACAAACTGATGAAGAAATATTAGCATTTATCCGAAAAAATTCTGAAACTATTTATCACCCAATTGGCACCTGTAAAATGGGTGATATCAGCGACGTTATGACAGTTGTAGACTCACAGCTTAAAGTCAAAGATATAAAAGGTTTAAGAGTGGTGGATGCTTCAGTTATGCCATCACTTGTTGGTGGAAATACCAATGCTCCCACGATCATGATTGCAGAGCGCTGCGCCGATTTGATTAAGCAAGAACATAAATAAAATCAGAAAATCTTAATCATATAAACAAATTTATTGTTTATATGATTAGCTTGCGTTAGATTTTTAAACAGCAGTTTAGCGTAATGGATGAATGAGATGAATGAGATGAATTGGATTCTTCGACTTATAACGTTGTCATTTTTATTATTATTTATGACGGGATGTGC
>OOGD01000136.1_pt1 | contig 16834 bp, 12 predicted proteins | sample 1670381 | NCBI WGS metagenome assembly OOGD01 (sample SAMEA98146918, study PRJEB22522) | marine metagenome | biome: marine biome; feature: marine water body; material: sea ice | place: Arctic Ocean | collected 14-Sep-2015 | depth 1.3 m | reverse complement strand
AGGATTGTTTTGAGACAACTATGTAAAGAATAGGAGTACGTAATGGAAATTAGTTCATCAGGTGCTGGTTCACTAGCTCAGATTGCGCCCACTCAAACTGGCTCTGCACAGCAGATCAATCGAGCTGAGCAACAAGCTTCGTTAGAAACCCCAGCAACACAAGAAAGTCAGTCATCTTCTAACTCGCAAGACCAGCGAGTAGGCTCTTTCGTTGATGTAAGTGTCTAAGAACATCAATCAAAAAAAACCGAGTTAATTAACTCGGTTTTTTTATATGTAAATTTAGTTGTTAGCACCTTAACTAAGGACGAACATATTGCATACGTTTACCCGTTTGTAATTGTAAATAACGGTCTCTAAGTTTACTTTGCCTAGAGTGCATTTCGATAATTTCTCCCGCAATCAACACCAGTTCAGCAGATTCAGTTACTTCAAGAGGGTCACCAGTCCAAATAACTACATCAGCATGTTTTCCAACCTCGAGGCTGCCCAATTTATCATCGATACCATAAAGCTTGGCTACGTTGATAGTTAAAGCCGCGAGACCTTGGTTCCAACTTAATCCATTAGCCACAGCATTACCTGCATGTTGTCTTGCCAAGCGAATATTATGAGTCTCCATGCCAATGCTCACTTTGACACCGGCAGCGGCTAATCGACCCGCATTTTTCAAGGTTGAACCTAACTGATCAAAACCAAAGGGTAAGTTTGCTTCGGGATCAAGGATCACTGGGATATTGTTGTCTGCCAACTCTTTGGCGACTCGCCAACCTTCAGTTGCATAGGTAATGACAATATTCAATTGTGGTTGGCGTTGCTTTAAAGCAATAACCTGACGAATATCAGCAGCTCTGCGGGCATCCACTAAAAGTGGTATTTCGCCCTTAACAACAGGTACTAGTGCCGCAATATCAGCTCTACTTAATTCCCCATGCCATTCATCGCTTGGTGTCAGCGATTTACCAATTGCAAACTTAGCTTCAGCCAATGCTTTTTCGAGACTGACCCACAGTACACTCCGAGATCCTCCCATGGTATCAGCACCGCTGTTGCCTACTCTAGTGCTGATAAATGCTCTTGCTTGGATCACCGGTTCGCTCACATCACCTAAAGAAATCAAAGCTCCTTGACCACTAAAAAGTTGCCCAGTACTCCCCATTGAAGTGGCGGCAGTTGTGACGCCTTCAATCCGGGCAATGGCCATTAGCGACGAATCAGGATTGATGGCATAAGAGACATCGAACGCCGCGCCAGTTTTAGAAATACTGGTCAGACTAGAATTACTATCATTTGTGCCTCCAGAAAAGCCTACATCAACTAATCCTAAGGTAGTGCTTGCACCGATCAAACCGGGCGTTACCACTTTACCTTTTGCGTCAATAATTTCGTATCCAGCTAACGCAGGCTCTCCTTCCATGATTTTTTGGATCTTGCCATCCTTTATAAGCACAGTGGCATTCTCAAGTGTTCCTTGCGAAGACATGGTGTAAACTTTAGCCCCCACGATGGCTATATTTTTGGCATCAACAATGTGAGTTAACAACATACTGCCAAGCAATGAATATATAATCAGTTTGTTCATTTGCTGTCTCCTTCACCAGGTTGTCCTAGCTCAAAATCACTCACCGGCCACGATGCCGGATCATGACGGTCATAAATCAGTGCTCCATCTAAATAGACATGCTCTGCTTGAGCATAGGTTGAGAAGGGATCGGCTGACCAAATTACCACATCAGCATTCTTGCCTTTTTCCAAAGAGCCTGTTTGTTCGAATATGCCCAAAGACTTAGCAGGGTTAGCTGATAACCACTGCCACGCCTCTGCCTGGCTAATATCGATACCCGCTCTACGACCATTAGCCCACGCTTTAGCCGCTTCTTGATTTAATCTTTGGATACCTAAATCACTATCGGAGTGCACTATCGCGCAAGCTTTGGCGGCATGAACCATTGGTATATTTTCTTGAATGCCGTCATAAGCTTCAAATTTAAAACCCCACCAATCGGCCCACATTGCTGAGCAAACCCCTGCCTGTGCTAATTGATCAGCTATTTTATAAGACTCAACTGCATGATGAAACGCCGCTATTTTGTAATTAAACTCTTTCATTACATCCAGCATAGTGCCCATATCGTCAGCACGATAACAATGCATATGCACTAAAATATCTCCCTTTAAAGCCAAAGATAAAGTTTCAAGTTTAAGGTCACGTTTAGGCACTTTAGCGTCTTTTTTACCTAATTCATGATCAACATAATATTTATCCCACGTGCGCTGATAATCCTGTGCATCAGCCCAAGCTTGTCTATAGCCAGCCACGTTACCCATTCTTGTAGAAGGTCCACCTTTTTTGCCATACACTCTTTTAGGGTTTTCGCCGCAGGCCATCTTCATACCATAAGGGGCATCAGGAAATTTCATATCTTGAACGGTTGTACCCGGCAAATTTTTGACTGTCACGCCTCGCCCTCCAACTAAATTTGCAGAGCCTGGAAGAATTTGCATAACAGTAATGCCACCTGATAGCGCTCGTTGAAAGCCAGCATCTTGTGGCCAAATAGAATGTTCAGCCCAGACTTCTGCTGTTACAGGGTTAGTTGCTTCATTACCATCAGAATGTGCAGTTCCGCCAGGAGCGGGATACACACCTAAGTGGCTATGCACGTCAATAATACCAGGGGTAACCCATTTACCTTTAGCATTAACAATTACGCCACTATCAGGTAAAGATAAATCGTTACCGATCGCCACAATTTTACCATTTTGCAGCAATACCGCACTGTCCTTAAAAAGACCACCTATACCGTCTAAAATAGTTGCATTAGTGATTAAAACACTATGACTGGGAATAGGTTGGTAAGTACTTGGAAAAGGATTTTGATTGATCTTAAATGCTGGTTCTTTGGCTTTATCTTTGCCTGAACAACCCGCTAAAACCAAGAAACCTGCAGCCGCGGCTAATTTGAAAAGTTGTTGCCTATTATTCAAGTTCTTCATTTTTTTCCCTGTAATCATGACTGTATTGTTGTGAAGCAATAAACTAAAACTAGGTAATTAAGTTACCCTAAACATATATGTAAGGTTTTACTAGGATTGGATTTGCTGCAAAATTTCATCTGCGCTCTTTAATGCTCGAATACGCATAAACAAAGCCTCAGCTTCTGGATATTGACGACTCAAATAACCTAACCATTGCTTCACACGGTTAGGATAATATTTGCCTTTGTCACCAAACAGTTCGTAGCCAGAATATCGAACCAACAGACCCTTGACTTGTTCCCACGGCATATGTGCCTTATGATTTTTAATCACCTGAGCCAGGTTTGGCATAGCCAAAGCACCACGACCTAACATGATGTTTTCGCATTGTGATTGGCGCTGGCAATTGAGTGCATCATGGTTGTTCCATATTTCACCATTGGCCACGATAGGGATATCGACATATTGCTTTATTTTGGCAATCCAGTCCCAGTATGCTGGGGGCTTATAACCATCAACTTTTGTTCTAGCGTGAATAACTAGCGAATCAGCTCCCGCGTCAGCAATGGCCTGTGCGTTGGCTATTGCCAAAGACGTATCATCAAACCCCAAACGCATCTTTACACTCACAGTGTGTTCTTTTGGAACAGCTTGGCGCACGACACTGACTATGTTGTAGATAGTTTCAGGCTCACGCAGTAATATCGCACCACCTTTGCTCTTATTAACGGTTTTAGCAGGGCAGCCAAAGTTAAGATCAACGCCATGAGAGCCAAGTTCAATGGCGCGGTAAGCATTTTCAGCTAACCAGTGTGCATGTTGACCTAATAGCTGGACTTTAACGGGCACTCCACTAGGTGTGCAACCTTGATTATTGAGTTCAGGACACATTCTGTAAAACACACGTTTGGGCATGAGTTGATCGACAATTCTCATAAACTCAGTCACACATAAATCAAACCCACCCACTTGGGTCAACATGTCGCGCATCAGATGATCAACCACTCCTTCCATAGGGGCTAGAGTAATATGCACTAAAGCGACCTAGGTTGAGTTCTTTCTCGCTTACGTGAGGCACATTCCTGCACAATATCAAGTTGCTGTTTTACAGTTGCAGTGCCCCAAATTAATATTTCATCTATCATTCTAAAACATCCCAAACACATATCTTTGTCATTAAGACAGCAGTTTTGGATACAAGGGGATTGGACAGTTGATGGTGTATTGGTCATGACTTATTCATTCAAAATAGGTTACTAGTATTCTATCAATAAGCTTGAAGGAAGACCAAATTTTGCTTAGCAACCATCTCTGCAAACGTGTTTATATGTTATGCAGATGTGAATCTTTACCCGTTAGTAGTCAGATCAGAGAGGTAATCTACTTACCTGCTTCACAGTTTTTCAAAACCTACTATTTTGAAACTCTAATATGCTGCAGTGCAAGTCGCCTCATATAGACATCAAGTTTTTATTGTAGATGTAGTTAAACATTATCTATATTAAATAATTACCCTTTTGCTTCCATTTTGCTGACAGCTAATTCATCTCTACCAGCACTTACTAATTCGTATTCAATAGTACGCATCGGTGCAGGGCATTTGTAAGCCAATATTTAATACCAAAACCCAATCCAATATATTAAATATTTACCAACTACTGTGACGAAATAGACTTTTCTCACAAATCAAAAGAATTTTGAGATATGCCCCTGTAACAAGAATATTTGACATAACAAATATAGCCTTAAACTAAATAACATGAAAAGCTCTATGTTTAATTAACAACATAAAATTCATAATACATATTCGATTAATTTAGGCTAAGGGAGCTAATAATGTATTTAAAATGTCATCAGTTAAACTTAAGTTTCCTTGACTGACTTCTTCAGACAATAACGCATTGGCTAGCTCTGCTTTTTTATTTTGTATCTCAAGAATTTTTTCTTCGATAGAATTTTCAATTATTAACTTGTATACAAACACGGGTTTATCTTGACCTATACGGTAAGCACGATCGGTAGCTTGGTTTTCCACTGCGGGGTTCCACCAAGGATCAAAATGGATCACTGTATCGGCAGCAGTTAAGTTCAAACCTACCCCCCCAGCTTTTAAGCTAATTAAGAATACAGGTACTTTTCCAGACTGGAATTGTTCAACTATTTCTTGGCGGTTCCTACTGCTACCTGTGAGCTTCACATAAGGTATATCGCTGGCTACCAACTCTGTTTCTATTAATGCCAACATACTGGTGAACTGAGAAAAAATAAGTACATTTCTTCCCTCTTCAACCAACTCAGGCAAGGTCTCCATAAGAAACTCTAACTTAGCCGATTGTTTAATAGACTTGGCGCTAGGTAAAGATAATAGCTGAGGGTGATTACACACCTGACGCAATTTTAATAATGCATCTAGAATTTCAATTTGGCTGCGCTGCAAACCCTTTGCTGCAATGATTTCTTTTAAACGAGTATCCATAGTTAAGCGCACAGACTCATATAATTCCGCCTGTTTACCCTCAATTTTTAACGTTTGTATAATAATCGTCTTTTCTGGCAATTCTTTAGCAATCAAGGTTTTGCTACGGCGTAATATAAAGGGTTTTATACGTTGGTTAAGCAAAACCTTACGCTCATGATCATTATGTTTTTCAATAGGCGTCTTAAACAAACGAGTAAACTGTTGATAACCCGCTAAAAAACCTGGTAGTAAAAAATTAAATTGAGCCCAAAATTCACCGAGGTGGTTTTCCATTGGTGTGCCTGTCAAACACAACTTATGCTGGGCCTTGAGTGTCAACATTGCTTTGTAGAGCTTTGTTTTTGGATTTTTAATATAATGTGCTTCGTCTAGAATTAAGTAGTAGTAAACATGCTGCTGATGCACCTCAGTGTCTTTTAAAACTAGAGGATAACTGGTGATCACAATGTCGTATTGCTCCAACTGCTCAAAATGTTCTTGCCGCTTGGCTCCATTAATCACAATATATGACAAGTCAGGTGTAAATTTATCTATTTCTTTGGCCCAATTAAATAGCACACTGGTAGGCGCAACAATTAAACTTGGTCCGTTCAACCGACCTTGCTCTTTCTCAAGTAACAAATGACTAAGTGTTTGAATTGTTTTACCTAAGCCCATATCGTCAGCCAAAATACCATTTAGCTCATATTCACGTAAAAACTGTAACCAATTTAATCCTTGATGTTGATATTCTCGTAATTCAGCAAGTAATAATTTAGGGATAGGAGCAGCTTGGATCGCGCTAAAGTTTCGTAATTTCTCAGCCAAATGCCGTAATTTATTCGCACCTTTGTTGATAATCCCTTGATTATCCAATTCGCTTAAAGTTTGATGACTCTGAAAACGAGACAACTGCATCGTGCCATCGTCTTGCAAAACACCTGGCATCAGTAACTCGACAAATTGTTTCAGTAAAGGCCGAATACTTTGATAACGCAGCGCAATGAATTTACCAGCAGAAAGATCAACAAATACCTTTTCATCACTATCGATGTAGGTTTCGTCATTTAGTAGAATATCTTTAGGCAACTGCTCTAATGCACTAAGTAATATAGGAAAAGCAGGCACACTCTGACCATCAATATTTAAGTTTAAACCGATGGAGAAAAAATCATGACCCTCATCTTGTTCCACATTGGCATCAAATACACTATCAGTATCTAACTCTTGATAATGAAAGCTTGTATCGTACTCTATTTGCCATCCCTGCTTTTTCAGCTGTGGCAGCTGATTATGTAAGAACGATAAATTAAGATGCCGTCCTTGCAAGGTCATCATAAATCCTCCCTCGAAGCCCTTATATGACGTACTAAATTGCGACTGAGAAATAAAATTCCAAGTTTTAAGCGACTCTACTATCATTTTTTCAAAAGCAAAATCACGATAAATGCTGTCTTCAGTCCCTTCACTGGATAATTTATGTTTATTATTCAGAGGGCTCATAAGTTGCCCATGATAAGCAAATAACAACGAGAGTTGAGTGTTATAAGCCTGGTTTTTGCTTGGCGTAGAAAGACGTATGTGCGGGACTGGACGGGCTAAAACAAACTCTTTTTTAAGTATAGGTTTTGGTAATTTTCGAGCTAAATCACCCAAAGTCATATCTAGTTTACTCAATACCCAAGGCATTTTTTCTTCAGAAAATGCTGGGCTATGTAAGAATTGAACATCAAACTCACTATTCAAGTCCGTTTCAACCAAGCCTAAATGGTTAGTTTTAGTGTTGTAGTAACTAATTGGCTGCGACTTTATCAATACGGTGTCAGTATTAGCATCTTCTAGGACCAAGGTGAGCTTGTGAACAGTGCTGCGCTTTTGCCACTGCCACCTTGCTTTTAGAGGCTCGCCTAAAGAAATGGGATGATTTAAATCCGCGTTATCCCGCCAGAAACATCGTCCGGTACTGACCAATAAATGTAATACTTTATATAGTTTAATATCACTTGAGTAATGCTGGCTTCTGATCACAGAACTAATAATCTGCACATCTTGATCGTCAACAAACGGCTGTTTAATTAGATAACTATCTAAATTTTCGTAAGTAAGGGTTCGGCTCCATCCACCACTTTTTTTCAAACTAGAACTTTTAACTGCCAACTGTAAATAGTCATCTGGTAAAGAGTTATTCTGATTAAGAAAATACAACAGCGCTTTTTTTTGCTGAAAAATTAGAGGTTCTTGAGATGAAAAATTATTTAGCCATTCTTGAATTGAGTTGTTAGATGCCGAACTAACATGCATACGTTCCAAATAGTGATGAGCCAATGCAGCGGCATGTTTGCAATCGTATTTAAGGTAACAATTACAATATGCCTGAGCTTTGCCCCTACTCTCATCATATTCAAAACGTGTCAGGTATGTCTCGCTTCGATTAGACTCACTTTTGACGGAACCTCTTAATACTTGCTCATTCAAGGCAGCGCTGACCACAGAGCTCGATTGATGAAGTCTTAACCCTTTTGCCCAGGTTTGTTTGCTTAAAGCTGCTTGCAAATTAGTTTTGTTAAACATATAAAAATCGTGTACCTAATGCTAAGTTTATTGGCTAAATTGTTTTAGCTAAGTGAGGAAACCACAGATAAGATAAATCATATGGGCTATTTTTGTAACCTTCTATTTTTTAGATTCTTTGATAATCAGGCTTTGGCGATGGCTCACACACATTTTAATACTTGGGCCAGCTCCTTATAGTTTCCTCATCTAATAACATTCATTACTGCCATGCGATTTTAAATCAGATCCCTAAAGGCTTACGCTCTCAAACTATTGACTTCACATCAAGTCATTCAATTGAGGAAAATAAATATTTACCCCTTACAGCCTGAGAAGTTTTCAATTGACTGATGCCTACTAGCAAGAAAATTACCTAAGCAAACATCTTAGAATGGACGAAGCAAGGCTTCTAAAGTCCAGTTTTACTCTCCTAAATTCACTTAGCAATTAGACACAGGTATTGTGATTACTCCGCCATTTTTTGGCTGCTTTATTACCCGCTTTATTGCCCACTTTAACATCTAATTTTTGACTGTTATAAAAAACAGGTTGGACAAGTGTGATTTTGTTTGAAAAACATAAACGTTTACTACGTTAGATAATGTTGCGAGCAACGCATTGTATTAAAATGCATAAGCATTTATCTCGCCACTCCTTTATAATCATCTTAATTTCAAAGCCAACGATTAAAACAAGGCTTAAACATACATGTTTGAACAATTAGAACTAGACGATGATCTGATCCATGCTGTAACGGATTTAGGTTACAAAGAGCCCACCAGTATTCAATCTCTGGTCATCCCGCAAGCTATGAATGGCAAAGATATATTAGCTTCTGCCCCTACAGGCACAGGTAAAACGGCTGCATTTTTATTACCTGCTTGCCAGTTTTTGTTAGATTACCCCAGACGCCAACCGGGTTCGACGCGAATTTTGATCCTTACCCCTACCCGCGAATTAGCCCTACAAATTTTTGAGCAAGCTAAAGCGATTAGTAAATATGTGCCACATATCACATGTGGTGTAATAACGGGTGGCATTAACTATGGTACCGACCATGATTTATTGGATCAAAATCTTGATATTTTAGTCGCCACACCTGGCCGTTTATTTGATCATATAGAAAAAGAAAGTTTTGATTGTCGTGATATCGAATGTTTAATTTTAGATGAAGCTGACCGTATGTTGGATATGGGTTTTTCTCCTATTGTAAACCAAATTGCTGCAGAAGCGCGCTGGCGTAAACAAACGATGTTGTTTTCAGCCACCCTTGAAGGAAACGGTATTGCCCGTTTTTCTGATGAGTTACTCAACGATCCTGTTGAATTAGAAGCTGATTCAAGCAGAAAAGAGAAAGGTATTATTCATCAGTGGATACATCTGGCAGATAATGCAAATCATAAACTAGAATTACTAATACACATTTTAAGTACACAAGTAGAAACAGCCATCGTTTTTGTTAAAACTCGTGAACGCTTGGCGACGTTGGTCGGCCAGCTACAATCGGTCGATATTGACTGTGTATGGTTACAGGGTGAAATGCCCCAAGATAAACGCAATACAGCTATGGAACGTTTTCGTACAGGCGACGTAAAAATATTGATTGCCACTGACGTAGCAGCCCGTGGCATTGATGTAGAAAATATCAGCCACGTCATTAATTACGATATGCCGCGCACAGCCGATACATATGTGCATCGTATCGGTCGCACGGGTCGTGCGGGTAATAAAGGCACAGCAATTTCCATTGTTGAAGCTCACGATATTGGCGTAGTACCCAAAATTGAACGCTATACCGAACAAGTACTAAAACGCAGAGTAATTGCAGCGTTGCGTCCCGTTAATAAAGAAGCTAAACCACCGACTAAGAAAAAAATTAGTAATAAGACAAAAAAAGCAGTTATCAAAGCCAAACGTACTGCCAAAATCAAAAAGCGTAAAAATAAAGGTCGAGGCAAAAAGACGCCTTAACCTTACGCTATTGGAGCCGTGTGTTAAGCATCTTGGCGAATTTCAACTAAATTGAAATTTGCTTGGGTGTCACCTATCACCATGATCTTGCAGCGCCCCCAACTTTTAGGAATTTTCCACTCAGTCTCTTCCGCAACGGTGTATTTTTCTCTTTTATTGGCACAACGCAGTTCTACTGTATCTAATGTGCCAATGATATCGCTAAAGATAAAACGATTACGACTAAGAGAATGCCACCAATCACCGTTGTTACCTATTTCTCCTTTAATAACAATAAAGTCTTCGCTTTTTAGGACCTGTCTAGCTTGAATGGCATATTTTTCTAATACCTTAACCTTTTTTTCGCTATCAGGACGTTGCCTAATGTGTGCAAATGTCTGCAAAGCATCAGAAAATAACGATGCTTTTATTTCCAAAATAAACTTTTGATGTAACAGATAAAGGTAATACTGATCACCAACATGCTCATTACTTTTATTAGAAAAAATGGCTCGTCTGAGACTGCTTAATTGAGAACTGTCATAACCTTGTGCTTTTTCAATTTCAGACTTCAGCATCCAAAACCATGTGTCTTCGTAGCTATTCCAAATTTTACCCTCACCCATTTGGGTAATAAGTTGTTCAGCTAAAACGATATTATCTGCTCTTAATGCCTCATCCACATTTTTATACTCCCTAACAAATCGTTTTCTTCCACCCTTTGGTCCTCTATCTAATATAAAATCCAATTGCACACTATTACGACACTGTTCGATTTTTTCTCCGTTACGGATAGCAGGGGAATATTGCCATTGTTTAATAGCTCTCAGACTCGCTTTCTCAAAACCACGAATGCCAGATGAGTCTTCAATAACAGGATCAACCACTGCACCATTTTCATCTACAACAAAACTTAGCTTTACCCATCCTTCATTACCATTTCGGGCCGCCTTGGTTGGGAATTTAGGTGGAACACGTTCGATAGGTTTGGCGGGAATAATACTTTCTACCAATTCAACACTGGATGATGAGTCAGGTTGTGCGATTAAACCACACGAAAATAATGATAAAACGAGCACAGATAATTTCATTTTACATCCTTAAAAAGTGATATTATATGGCAAATTTTTATGGGCTAATAATAGAATTGTTATAATCGATTACAAGCATAGAAGCCGAATGTATTGGCTGAATCAAGCAACATTGTAATAATCATAAAAGGATAACATGTGAGTAAAAAAATAATCCTTGCTTCGGGTAACAAAGGTAAAGTTAAAGAACTTGCAGGACTGTTGTCAGGTTTAGGTATTGAAGTATTACCACAAAGTCATTTTGATGTAATTGAAGTAGCCGAAACAGGCACCACTTTTGTTGAAAATGCGATTATTAAAGCACGTCATGCTGCTAAGCAAACAGGTTTACCCGCTATTGCTGATGACTCCGGCTTGGCAGTGAATGCCCTTGGTGGCGAACCTGGCGTTTATTCTGCCCGTTATTCGGGAGACCAATCAACAGATAAAAGTAATATTATCAAGTTACTTAATGCCATGGCGGATGTTCCAAAAGATAAACGCCAAGCCAAGTTCTTATGTGTATTAGTGTATATGCGACACGCTGATGATCCCACGCCTATTATTTGTCAAGGTGAATGGTGTGGCGAGATCACGACTGTGCAGCAAGGTGAAAATGGCTTTGGTTACGACCCTATATTTTGGGTTAAAGAACAAAATTGTAGTTCCGCCCAATTGTCACCCGAACAAAAAAATATGTTAAGTCACCGCGGTAAGGCTTTAAAATTGCTGTTAGCTCAACTTCAAAATCAAAATCAAAATCAAAATCAAATAGGTTAAAGACTTGTCACAACCACTTTCACTAAAGCTGCCGCCTCTTTCGTTATATATTCATATTCCATGGTGTGTACAAAAATGTCCTTATTGCGATTTTAATTCTCACGGGCAAAAAGGTCAGGTTTTGCCTGAATCTGAATATGTCAGCCACCTGTTAGATGACTTGACTGAAGATGCTAAATTGGTAGGCGACAGAGCTATCCACAGTATTTTTATTGGTGGCGGCACACCGAGTTTGTTTTCAGCACAAGCAATCCAGACTCTTTTAGACGGTGTGAAAAAACGAGTCAATTTGTTGGTAGATGCTGAAATTACTATGGAAGCCAATCCTGGCACAGTAGAAAGCCAGCGCTTTGCTGATTATGTCAAAGCAGGCATTACGCGTATATCTATAGGTGTACAAAGTTTTCAGCCAGAAAAACTGGCCGCCCTAGGGCGTATTCATGACGAAAATCAAGCACTCAATGCGGTGAAACTAGCCAAGAACATAGACCTGAATAGTTTTAATCTAGACCTGATGCATGGCTTGCCTAAACAATCATTAGAAGATGCTATGTTTGATTTAAACAGCGCCATAACACAACAACCACCTCACTTATCTTGGTATCAGCTCACCATTGAACCCAATACCCAGTTTCATTCCAAACCGCCTAAATTACCAGAGGATGAGCTGTTGTGGGATATTCAAGAACGAGGTGATGAGTTACTCAAGCAAGCAGGATTTGAACAATACGAGATATCCGCATACAGTCAAGTTGGGCAACAATGTCAGCATAATTTAAATTATTGGCGTTTTGGTGATTATTTAGGCATCGGTTGTGGCGCACATGGTAAAATCACACTAGCTAATAAAAATCAGATCGTCCGCACAGTTAAAGTCAAACATCCTAAGGGTTATATGGATCTAACTCGTAGTTATATGAGTGATAAAAAAGTAGTACCCAGCGAAGATTTACCGTTTGAATTTTTTATGAATCGTTTTCGTTTATTGGAGCCATGCCCTAAGTCGGATTATTCAGATTTTACTGGTTTGGCCATGGATGACGGCACCAAAAAAAATCTACAAATCGCTTTAAATCGTGGGCTATTGGTTGAATCAGCGGATGAATGGCGAGTTACGCAACTAGGTAGACGTTATCTAAATACGTTATTAGAAATGATGGTATAGGTAATAGTAGGGTATTTTTAGCACTATTTATTGGCATATTTTATTGGCATATTTTATTGGCATGTTTTATTGGCATGTTTTATTGGCATATTAAATAGGTTATTTCTCTAGATAGGCATTAGTGCCCGTTAACAACACATTGTAAGGTTTAATCTCTTTAATTGAGGCTCTGAGCCTATCTTCAGCCTTATCCAACTCTTTAAATTTATTACAAAACCACTGGGCCTTAAGCTTTAGAGTTTGAGCTTTTGGACCTACAACTTGATTAATTTCTCCACCCATTGTTTCTAACTGATTTGCAATTGCAGCAATTTTCTCTTCGCTACCTTCATTGGCGACTAACCCTCCAATAGCGGATAAGATGCCACCTACAGAGGTGCTCATTGCTTCTTCTAATTGTTCTTCAAGTTCACTGTCAACTAGATCATTAACTTGCTCCAGACTTCCGGGGCCCATGTAAAAATTGTCATTAGCACGAATAAACTTCTCTTTAACACTCATCCGCACACGTTCGAGAGATTTTTGGAGCTTTTTCTGACTTTCATTATCTTTGACTAAACCACTATATACTTGCTCTATAGTTTCTACAGCGAGTTCTACACCTTCGTTTGCCAACAATATCATTTTAGGAACCACTTGATGGATGCCGATGGACAACTCAGAAAGCTTACGCTCTTGGTGCTCATCCAGGTCGATCCATTCACCTTGAACAATAAGCTGTGCAGGGTGGTTAATTTGGTAAACCGTTCGTCCACCGTACCCTATCACTCTGATCTGTTGTTCGCTCACTACAACACCGTAACCAAGTGACACCTCACAATCGTTGCCAGCATGAACAGTAAAATTTAATAACAAAAAAACAATAACTAATAAACGCATAAACACATTTCATTGCTTGAAGAGTTTTATTTTGCCTTTAAACACAATAATTGCAATACAAGATCAGATAAGACAGACAAAACCTAGGTTAGTTTACAGTTCTAAATAGGCGGATAAAAACAAATAACGTTTTATCTTTAAAAGAATTACGACTAGAAAAACCCAATTATCTATATAAGTTCAGTATCAACAATAGAAGAATGAGAAATCCAATAATCATTAGAAGAAGTACCCAAATAAAAATTAGCCATCAACCGAAGTAGTAGCTTGACCAATATGTAATATAGATAACAGTTCATTGTGTTTAGGTAGGCACCATTCCTTCAATCGCATAAACCTTTAGAGTGAACTGGAGCTTCGAGGTTTTCTATCTTAAGGTCAATCCTAGATCCGAAATGAAGTTTGTAGTCCGCTTTAAATACACAATAGTTAAGAAGTGATATTAGACGGTTATCAAAGTGAATAACCGTCATTAGAATGGCTATGATAATACGATTAACGCCAAAATTTTAGCCTATAAGTCATCTCACTGAGTAAACCTAAATGCAATTGGCTAAACGTCTTGCTACATATACATGTAACAGCTAACGATAATGGTGCAATACACTCAGACCAACCCAAAGATCTAAACGTATCTGATAAACCAAATAAACCCATCCTATCTGTTGCAACTTAAGGACAAACTTTCAGCCCGAAAGATCACCCAGCTTATTAGGCTAAGTGGATGCGAGTAGTCCCTCTGATGGAGTAGACTCAAACAACTCACCGACTAAAATGATGTTAACCTACAGCAAGTAACAAAATTATGGGAAAAATATGTGAGGTTACAGACTAGTAGCTTTCACACCAGTAACTTAGCTGTTAGGCAACGCTAGTTGGTTTCTTTCAACATAACTATCCACCAGTTTTAATATCTTCTAAATGGTACTTTTCAATAAGAGAATACAAAGTAGGTCGAGTGACACCTAAGAGCTCAGCAGTTTTAGACATATTATGTTCTGCCACTAGAAAAGCGTTTCGAATTGCCCGGCTTTCAGCATGTTCTCTGACTTCTCGTAAATTAAGTGTGTCGATACTGGGACTGTCATCTCGTAACAATAATCCTAAATCTTCAGGATGAATATGGCTACCTTCGGCCATTATCACTGCAGATTTTAGTTTATTTTGAAGTTCACGAATATTGCCTGGCCATTTATATTGCTTCATGGCTTTAATAGCAGAATCACTGAAACCTTTAAGATTAGTTTTAAATTCATCATTGTATTGTGCTAAGAATGTCTTTGCTAATAACACTACATCATTGTCGCGCTCTCTAAGTGGTGGGATTGTGATACTAATCTCACCCACTCTGTAGAATAAATCTTCACGAAAAGTTTGCTCTGCGACCATGGATGGAATATCTCTATGGGTGGCACAAATCACCCTAATATTTACCGGTATTTCAGAACGCCCCCCTACACGCTCAATGACGCGTTCTTGCAAAAACCGCAGCATTTTAGCTTGTAAACCAATAGGCATATCACCAATTTCGTCCAAAAATAGGGTACCGTCTTGGGCAGTTTCGATTTTACCAGGTGTGGTTTTATTGGCCCCAGTAAATGCACCTTTTTCATAGCCAAAAAGCTCACTTTCTAGTAAATTTTCGGGAATTGAGGCACAGTTAATAGCAACAAAAGCCTTATCTTTACGCAAACTATGCTCATGAATACTGCGGGCAAATACTTCTTTACCTGTCCCGCTTTCACCAAGCAATAGGGTGCTAATATCAGTTTGCGAGATACGCTCCGCTTTTCTACTGGCGGCTAACAGACCTTCACTTTGACCAATTATCTTGTCCATCGAAGGTGCTACTTTTGCCAAATGGCGATTTTCCATTTCCAAATCAAAAAGATTAATGGCACGGCTGACTAATATTTGAATCGTGTCAGAGTCGATTGGTTTTTGGTAAAAATCGTAAGCACCTAAATTTACAGCCTTGAGTGCATTTATTTTGTCATTATTAGCGGTTACTACTATAACTTTGGTCTGTGGTGCCAAAGCTAAAATCTCTTCTAGGGTGGCTAATCCCTCACTAGCATTACTTGCATCCGGAGGTAAACCTAAATCTAGCGTCACAACTTTAGGTTCAAAACGCCTTAATTGCGCGATTGCTGAGACTCGGTCTTCCGCAAAAATAACCTCGTAACCTGAAAAACTCCACTTAAGTTGTTTTTGTATCCCTAAATCGTCATCAACGACCAGTATCTTATCCATATGTCAAAATCCTTTGAATTAACTAATTAGTTGGAATTCTTAATGTAAAAACAGTGCCTTTATTTAGTTCGCTTTGAACCAGTAACTGGCCACCTATTTTGTCTAAATAAGACTTAGCATCAAACGCTCCTATGCCCATACCAGCGTTGCCCTTAGTCGTATCAAAAGGCTTGAATAAACGGTTACCAATAAAATCTTCGCTCATACCGCTGCCTGTATCTACAATATTGATCAGCATATGTTTATTATCCTCAGAAAGTTCAATTATTATATCAACATTTCCATCATCAGCAGTAGCTTGTTGAGCATTACTCACTAAATGATAAATAACATTACATAATTTTTCTTTATCTAACACTACAGGGGTTTCACTATTGATTATGACATTAGCCAAGGGTAAGAAGGATGCGCACCTTTGCTCAACAACTTGCTTTACACTTTGGGATAGGCTAACTAGGCTATCAGCACCATCTTGGGTGGCATTTTTTTCAGTCAATTGAAGCAACATCTTATCCATTCTAGCCTTAGTATGCTTTAAAGTTTCGAACGTATCCTCAATAAACTCAGGATTATCTTTATGTTGCTCTGAATTGGATAAGATGAGGTCAATTTGTGCCATTACATTTTTTAAATCGTGAACAATAAAAGCAGACATACGTGTAAAAGCTGCAAATTGCGCGTTTTCAGCTAGTTCTTGAGCAGCTTGATGATGGAACAAGAAGTTGGAAACTTGTGCATTCACTGCAG
>OOGD01000135.1_pt1 | contig 16889 bp, 14 predicted proteins | sample 1670381 | NCBI WGS metagenome assembly OOGD01 (sample SAMEA98146918, study PRJEB22522) | marine metagenome | biome: marine biome; feature: marine water body; material: sea ice | place: Arctic Ocean | collected 14-Sep-2015 | depth 1.3 m | reverse complement strand
TACTTCAACTGTGTGTTATGTCGATTGAAAAGCTAAGTGGATAATTTTAAAAAAAGCCCCAAAAGCCCCAAAAGCCCTAAAAGCCCCCAAAGAATGCACAAGGAACGCCCAAAGATATTCATATTGTAAAGACTAAGATTTAAGCGTTGACCGATGGCTAGACTCGAAAAACATCTGCTAAAATTGCACCTTTGCGAATGCATTGCTGATACGTTGAAATTAGTAATATTAGTAGTATTAGTAGTATGTAAAATTAAATGGTATCCGCTATTTTCTGTGAATTTTTATAATTTAGTTTCTTATTAGTAGCGCAGTGTTTGAACTGTAATTTCTTATGTGACTTAAACAGAACTCACTTAATTCGATTAGCTGATCAGAAACAAATTTAGGTGGCGGATTGTCTGATTCCATCTTAGAAAAAGACATTGCCTTTAATCTTTCCCAAAATTCTTTATTACAATTTATTAACTGTGTTTGAAGGTTTTTAATCTCGCTCTCGAGATTAAAAACATTGTCATAGACCCCTTCAATATCAATACTGGTTAAGATATATGTAAGCACTGCTTGCATTACTGTGAAGTCAGTAGCTGCAGGTATTATTAATTTGGATACAAAAACATTATTTTTTTCACGAGTGATATTTGCAGGTAAATAATCTGTAATTCCTAATAAGTGGTTGGGGACTTTGTTTTGGCTTATAGATTTTACATAATTATCAATTTTGATTATTATTCCAATCTTAGTTTTTAGTATTAGAGGCACAGAGTATATCCACTGTGACGAGTGATCAATAAATCCATAGAGTAAAAATGTTATCACGGGATCATCTAGATTATATTGTGTAAATATTTCACGTCCTGCCTTTCCAATACCTGTAAATGTTCTCAAGTTGTCGGTTTTTTGATCCCTTTTAAAGCTAGAGGCTTCCATATGATGATTGACTAAATCAATAATTGGTATGAACGCATATTCAATATTATTCTTAGTTTTGGACCCGATTTTTCGTAGGTTTTTATCAGAAAACGACATAGTCCTAGAACCGAAAAAACTATGCAAAATAGCCTCTTCACTAACATTTTCAATCTTATTGGCCTTACAAGAAAGATAACTAGAGGAGTTAGAACGTGCACTCAGTATTTTGTTGATTAAATCTTCATGGCCAGCTAGCGCAAACAATGGGTAACTAGATTTCCAACTATTAATTTTGTTACATTCGTTATACAGATAAGCTAACAAATACATGATGTTTTTGGCATAGGGATTGAGCATGTTTTCTTTGCTGACACTACAATGATATTATCTGTTCCTAGTGTAAATTTATAATCTTTTACAAATGGCATACATTTAGTCGGTGCTTCCATTAAGATTTCGTCCGAGGTGCTTTCTTCCAAGTAGCGGATACAGACATCTCCGTCATTTTCATCGATCAACAATTTTTTATGAAAGAATGCGCCCATCCGTTCCATTTCTATTTTTAACCGCGTAATTGCGCGCACTACTTTGCGAGAGTTGCCAATCACATTGTCAATTTGATACTTTGGCTTTTTTTCTATCGGGTTATTAATCTTATTTTCATTATTTAGGAACGTGTTATCAGATGAAAGATTTTCTAATTGTTGGGTTTTCACATGTTCAATTGTAGATAGTCGTGATTCGATAACAGCGAACCATTTTTCATGCTTAAACTTGGTTTCCAGAGTCTGAAGTAAACTTGATTCATTCTCGAAAGCGCGGATGTCGTGGAAACCGTTCAAAACATCAACAACCTGTTTCTGACTGACAACCAATATCCCTTCAGATTTTATTTCTGCTGATACTCTCGACAAATAAATTAATGCATCATCGTGTTTTTGAGATTTAATTGCAGCATGAGCCAGCATAAGAGTTATCTCTGTACCATAGGCAATTACATTAATGAGTAATGGAGCATATTTTTCCAGGGTGGCGTAATCGTCTATTAAAAAAGCCATGGTAACTAACATGTAGCGTTGTTTAACTGATTTGAGCGACCCATCTATTTCTAAAAACTGCTTAAGATATGTAATGGCCTCATCTTTTTTGTTTAACTTTTCAGATATTATTGCCAAGTTATTGAGTGTTTTGGTTTTATTTTCAGAGTTTTCTGCGAAAGTTTGCGCTTGTTTCATTTTAACTAAAGCAAACGAATAATTCTTTTCATTAAAATGGCACGATGCTTCAACTTCCAACATCTCATATCTTTCCAAATTATTTTTGGGCGTTACTTTTTTAACGACTTGTAGCGCTTTCTTAAATTTACTTTTGGCAACTAGCTGTTTGGCTTGGGTAAGTTTAGTTGACATCAAATTCCTTAGTATTTTATGGTAAAATGGGAATAAGCTCCCCCTTTTACTGCAGGCATCTAATTAATCAATTTCATTTGAACCGTAAAGCCTGAAGAAAATTTTGGTTCAAATATAGATATTATTAATTGTAAGCCGGTTCCGGGTTATCAGACAAGCTAGAACTATTGAGGATTTATATGTGTTCTTTTGTTGATTATGCATTGTGTTAATCAGGAACCGTGCTTGTCTTAGAACAATCAAAGATCTCAGACATAGAAAAACCAACATGTACGCATAAATAGCAAAATTTTGTAAGGATAAATGCCGCCCCTTATCTTAATGATAAGCAACAGGCTCTATCTTTGGCGTAACCATGAGCAAAACTGGATATCCGAATACCTTGGGGCAGGAAAATCTGGGGAGCTTAACCGAATAAAACACATAACTGGATTTGGCGTTGCTTCAAAATCTATATTAATGATGTGGCCTAGACTCTTTTTGAGCGGGTGGATATTTTCGATCGTTTTGATGTTATGAGCATAAAACCATCCAGTAAAATCAAGTTCTATTAGTATATTGGTCAATCAAACTGACTAATCTTACATCTTCTGCTAATTATACTTGCATAACTGCCTCAAATCCGTAAAATACGGCGGCCTTTTATCTGGCTAGAAACTGTCAGAATTTAAGGTAAATTAAGTTAACGTTAACGCTACAACGAGTCTGAGGCATATATGGTTACTATTCGTTTACAGCGTGGTGGCGCTAAAAAGCGTCCATTTTATCAAGTAGTGGTTGCAGACAGTCGTCGTTCACGCGATGGCCGTTTTATTGAAAATATTGGTTTTTTCAATCCAACTGCAATGGGTCAAGAAGAGCGTTTACGCTTGGACTTAGGCCGCGTTGAGCATTGGGTTGGGGTAGGCGCAAGCTTATCTGACCGTGTTGCACGCTTGGTTAAAGATGCACAAAAGGTAGCTGCTTAATTGCAGTTGCGAAAAAGGGTTTAAGAAATGAGTCTTGCGTCTGACACATTAGTGATTGGCATAATTGGAGCACCTTACGGTGTTAAAGGTTGGGTCAAAATCACCTCTCATACTCATGATTTAGACGGCGTATTTGCTTACACTCCTTGGCTATTGGGTCAAGTGGAAGAAAGCAAAGATTACGTTGTTGACCAGTGGCGGACCCACAATAAAGGTCTAGTTGCCAAATTGGTTGGGGTGGATAATCGAGACGATGCCGAAGGTATCAAAAATCTTGAGATTTCCATAAAAGCAGAAATGCTACCTGAATTAGATGACAGCGATGTTTATTGGCGTGAGTTAGTCGGCATGCAGGTTGTGACTGATAAAGGTTACAACTTGGGTGTTATTAAAGAGTTATTCGAAACGGGTGCTAATGACGTATTGTTAGTTAAAGCCAATTTGAATGATGCTTTTGGTCAAAAAGAACGCATGGTTCCTTATTTGTTAGAGCAAGTGATCAAACAAGTGGACCGGCAGGCGAAAACGGTCACAGTGGATTGGGATCCTGCATTTTAATGCAAGAACCTAGTCGGGAACCGAGTCGTTGGTATGGTGTTATAAGTCTGTTTCCAGAAATGTTCCAGACTTTTACCCAGCAGGGAGTAGTAGGGCGAGCCGTGAAAAACGGATTGTTACAAGTAGAGTGTTTTAATCCAAGAGACTTTACTTTCGACAAACATCGCACTGTTGATGACCGACCATACGGTGGTGGACCTGGCATGCTGATGATGGTTCAGCCATTAAAAGACGCTATTCTGGCAGCTAAAGAGGCTGCAGGAAGAAAAACAAAAGTGGTTTACCTTTCTCCACAAGGGAAAAAGCTGGATCAAGCAGGAGTGAAACAGCTTTCTGAAAATGAAAGTTTGATTCTAGTAGCTGGTCGATATGAAGGTATCGACGAACGGGTAATACAAACACACGTTGACGAGGAATGGTCGATAGGTGATTACGTGTTAAGCGGCGGCGAATTACCTGCGATGGTTCTAATGGATGCAATTTCAAGGTTTGTACCCGGTGTGTTAGGGCATGACCAATCTGCCGAGCAAGACTCTTTTAGTCACGGTTTGTTAGATTGTCCGCACTACACTCGGCCAGAAGACTTGGATGGCGAGCTTGTTCCCAAAGTGCTATTGAGCGGCGACCACAAAAAAATCAAGCAGTGGCGGTTACAACAGTCGTTAGGTAGAACCTGGCAACGACGCCCTGAATTATTAAACGATTTAGCTCTGACTGAGGAGCAGCAAAAATTGTTAGATTTATATCTACAACCTTTGCCGCAGCATGATGACAGTTAACCTAGAATGAGAGGATATGATGAGTAAAGTAAATCAAGACATCATCAAGAAAATTGAAGAAGCGCAGCTGAAAACTGACGTTCCGGCATTTAGTGCTGGTGACACAGTCGTTGTGCAAGTACGCGTTAAAGAAGGCGAAAAAGAACGTCTTCAGGCTTACGAAGGCGTAGTAATCGCTAAACGTAACCGTGGCCTACACTCTGCTTTTACAGTTCGTAAGATTTCTAACGGCGAAGGTGTTGAGCGTATATTCCAAACACACAGCCCGGCAGTCAGTTCTATTGAAGTGAAACGTCGTGGTGCTGTTCGTCGCGCCAAACTTTATTACTTGCGTGAACGCTCTGGTCGTTCTGCACGTATTAAAGAAAAGCTAGGTTAATTTAAATTTTGCGTTACCGTTAACTTAATAAGAAAACCCGCCTTCTGGCGGGTTTTTGCTATCTGCAGTGTTAAAACTATTTTTTAACTCGTTTTTAATTAGTTTTCGATCTTTTTTCATCATTTTATTTATTTAACTTTCCTTTCCTATACAACGACTACTAATTATTAAACTAAATTTTGTGTGTCACACCTTTTAATTCGTTTAGTGCTCTGTGTATCTTGATTACATCAGTAGGCAGTGCCATAGAAGAGCCGTTTGAGATTTTCCTACCTCTAGTGGATCAGAGTTTTCATGGGGCCACACTAACCGTTTTTGGCTCAATGTACGCCACGCGTTGTTATGTTCTATTCTCAAAGGTATTAAACTTGATATTTTGATGATGTGTTAGATTGAGATAGTTCGACTACCATTGCTATCTCACAACACGATGTCAGCGCTTAAACCTTCATCTAAAGTAATAGACATTTTTTGTAGCTGGGTATTGCATGTGTTAACCACGTTAGTTGAAGTGACGGTAATAAATTGCTGTCTAAATAGCGACATAATGGGTTAGGTTTATATTGGTGCAAGCATATACTTCAAGATCGTCTTTAATCATTATAAATTTGATGTCAGGAAATTTGTCACAAAAAAACATTATTTATTAGTTCCATTACATCTAAATGGTGCAGGGCATAGTTTTAGCTAAAAATACTTATTTGATCAGTAAAGGTAATTTGTTATCTATAGCTGTCCATTCATCTGCATCTGCAGGTGGTGCCTTTAACTCAATAATATTTGGCCATACTTCAGCTAGTTCGGCGTTGAGTTGTAAGTAGTGTTTTTGATTCTCAGGTAAATGAGTGTCCTCAAATATCGCTTCTACCGGACATTCCGGTACACATAACCCACAATCGATACAGATATCAGGGTGGATAACCAAAAAATTCTCACCTTCATAAAAGGCATCTACCGGGCAAACAGATACACAGTCGGTAAATTTACATTTGATGCAGCTGTCAGTGACTACAAAGGTCATAGCGTTGGGTATCTTTGTTTAATTTTTGTAATTCTGCTGATCATAAAGTAGCGACAGTAAAAAACAACTGTTGTGTCTTTAATAGAATATATAATTTACCTGTCCTAAGCATGTTATCTGACATAAAATACACAGCCTTAGATAATTAAGGGCTGCGCCAAAAATAGGCGAGTTATTTATGTTTGACCATTGGAAACCTTATGTTGCGTTTAAACGAAGTTAAATTACCGTTAAATCATAATGAAGAAGCATTGCCTGCCGCCATTTTGAAGAAGTTGGGAATTGCCATAAAAGATATGTTGTCTTTTGAGGTTCATAAACGTGCTTATGATGCTCGTAACAAATCAGATATTTTGTTGATTTATATTGTTGATGTTGAGGTGACGAGCCAGTCTGAGCTGTTAGCACAGTTCATCGATGATCCTCATGTACGCGAAACCCCAGACATGACATATAAGTTTGTAGCTCAGGCACCACAATATATGAGCGCTCGCCCAGTGGTAATTGGTCTTGGCCCTTGTGGTTTGTTTGCTGCTTTAATTTTAGCGCAAATGGGTTTTAAACCTATAGTGCTAGAGCGCGGTAAGGCCGTGCGTGAACGCACCAAAGATGTGTTTGGTTTTTGGCGTAATAAACCTCTTGATACTGAGTCCAATGTACAATTTGGTGAGGGTGGGGCAGGTACTTTCTCAGATGGTAAACTATACAGCCAAATTAAAGATCGTAAACATTATGGCCGTAAGGTATTACATGAATTTGTTGCAGCTGGCGCTCCAGAAGAAATATTATATGTGAGCAAACCTCATATCGGTACCTTTAAGCTGGTTAACATGGTTGAAAAAATGCGTGCTCAAATCATCGAATTAGGCGGTGAAATTAGATTTGGTACCAGAGTCGATAAATTAGATGTTCAAGAGCAAAAGCTGAAAGGTTTGTATTTATCCACGGGTGAACATTTGGCTTGTGAACATGCTGTTTTGGCAGTAGGACATAGCGCAAGAGACACCTTTGAAATGTTATACGAACAAGGTGTTTACGTAGAAGCTAAACCATTCTCAATCGGCTTTAGAATAGAACACGAACAGTCGATGATCGATGAAAGTCGCTTTGGCGATAATGCCGGCAATCCCATTTTAGGTGCTGCTGATTATAAATTAGTGCATCACTGTAAAAATGGTCGCTCAGTTTACAGTTTTTGTATGTGTCCTGGAGGAACTGTGGTGGCTGCTGCTTCTGAAGCAGGCAGAGTTGTTACCAATGGCATGAGCCAATATTCTCGTCATGAAAGAAATGCAAATAGTGCAATTGTAGTGGGCATCACACCAGAACAAGATTACCCGGAACATCCTTTAGCGGGTATTGCATTACAGCGCCAACTTGAAGAACTCGCTTACAAGGTAGGTGGCGAAAATTACCATGCACCCGCACAATTGATAGGTGATTTTTTGCAGGGTAAATCAAGTGAACAACTAGGTGAGGTTAATTCGTCTTATACGCCAGGTATTACATTGACTGATTTATCCAAAGTTGTGCCAAAATATGTGATTGACGCCATTCAAGAGGCGATCCCTGCCTTTGACAAAAAGATTAAAGGATTTGCTAAAGCGGATGGATTGTTGACCGGTGTAGAAACCCGCACATCTTCACCTATTTGTATTAAACGTGGTAAAGATCTGCAAAGTATTAATACTGGTGGTTTATATCCGGCCGGTGAGGGAGCGGGTTATGCGGGGGGGATTTGGTCAGCAGGCATTGATGGAATAAAAGTAGCCGAAGCTCTGGCTTTGGATATTCTAGCTCAAAGCCAAATGAATTAGACACAGACATTGAAACATCCCAGAAATTTACATCAAGATAGTTATCCGTTAGCGCAACTGGTTCAGAGTTATCCCATCTTGCAGTCACATATTTTAGTTAAGCCTGACGGTGGTAGTAGTATAAATTTTGCTAACGCAAATGCTGTTAAAGCACTCAATGCAGCATTATTAGCGCATTATTATCAGGTTGAATTGTGGGATATTCCAAGTGGATATTTATGTCCTCCTGTTCCTGGTAGGGCTGATTATGTGCATTATTTAGCTGATCTACTAGCCAAAGATAATCATCATATAGTACCTAAAGGAAAAACTATCAAAGGTTTAGATATTGGTACTGGGGCAAATGTTATTTATCCAATTATTGCGACTAGATCATATGGCTGGCAAATGGTGGGTTCAGACATTGATCCTAGATCGATTAAGGCAGCCGTCGCTATTATTGACTCAAACTCTGTTTTAACCGGTAACATCAATATTAGAAAACAAGACAGTCAGCAAAATATTTTTACTGATGTGGTAAAGGCAGATGAACACTTTGCTTTTTGTATGTGTAACCCGCCATTTCATCATTCAGCTGAGCAAGCCAAAGCGGCTTCCCAGCGAAAAGTTCAGAATTTAACCAAGAATAAGGTAAAGCGAGGCAGTCACGAAGACACTCAAAAGCGCGGTAATACACTTAATTTTGCCGGACAATCGAACGAGCTGTGGTGTGAGGGAGGGGAACTGCAGTTTATCCAACGAATGATTGCTGAAAGCCGTGAGTATGCTTCTCAAATAAACTGGTTTAGCAGCTTGGTGTCAAAAAAAGACAACCTACAGCACATATACAAAAGTTTGCGTCACCAGGGCATTTCTGATGTTAAAACTATCGAGATGGCACAAGGGAAAAAAGTCAGCCGTTTTGTGGCGTGGCGTTTCTAAAAAAGGCTTGAGCGAGGTAACATGAACGATATAACCGAAAAACAAAAAATGTTGCAAGGACTTGAGTATTTTCCAAGTGACAAGTCATTGCAACAAGACAGAGCTAAAGCCAAAAAGCTTTGTCAGCAGTTTAATCAGTTTGATATCGATGCTAGAAAGGGTAGTCGAAAAATTATTCAATCATTATTCAGTGAATGTGGCGGAGCTTGGATAGAGCCTAATTTTTATTGTGATTATGGTTACAATATTTCTTGTGGTAAAAACTTTTATGCCAATCATGGCTTAGTTATTTTAGATGCTGCAATGGTTACTTTTGGTAATGATGTCATGATTGCTCCCGGTGTCATGATTTCAACCTCGACTCATCCTCTAAATCCTGTTAAACGTAATAAAGGTATTGAAACGGCTAAACCAATAAATATTGGTAATAACGTTTGGATTGGCATGGGCGCCAAGATATTAGAGGGCGTGAATATTGGCGATAATGCTGTAATTGCAGCAGGCGCTGTAGTTAATAAAGATATTCCCACTAATACTTTAGTGGCGGGTGTTCCGGCTAAAGTTATTAAAGTTTTGAGTTAAATACAGACATAAATATTAAGTAAAGTTGTTTGTAGATATTGCTAATGGCCATGGCAAAATAGTCTGGTTGAAAATTTTATCTTATTCGGTAAACAAATGGAGTCGTTTTATGTCAAATCAAACTAGTTGGACAATGCGTGCATTGGACAAAGTGGAAAGAGCTGGAAATAAGTTACCTGATCCAGCTATTATCTTTTTGTTTTGTCTGGTTGTGGTGTGGGTATTGTCAGCCATATTGTCAAACTTCAGTTTCAGTGCAATAGATCCTAGAACTGCTGAAGCTGTGGTAGTTAACAATTTATTAACGGGCGATTCTTTGGCAGACTTTTTGTCTAGGATGGTAACAATATTTACTGGCTTTGCCCCTCTAGGCGTGGTGTTGGTTGCTATGTTGGGTGTGGGGGTCGCAGAACATTCAGGGTTTATTAGTGCTGGTTTAAAACGTATGCTCGACTCAACGCCCAAAACATTGTTAACACCTATGGTGGTGTTAGTGGCAATTGTTAGCCATACCGCAACAGACGCAGGATATGTCTTGGTTATTCCTTTAGCAGGCGTTATTTTCTATGCAATGGGTAGACATCCATTAGCTGGAATTGCCGCCGCATTTGCTGGGGTTAGTGGTGGTTTTTGCGCCAATTTTATTCCATCAGCTATAGACCCTTTACTACAAAGTTTTACGCAAAGTGCAGCGCAAATTATTGATCCTGATATTCAAGTAAATCCGCTGAATAACTGGTTTTTTAATTCTGCCTCAACTTTATTGGTGGTGAGTATCGGTTGGTATTTAACTGATAAGGTTATTGAGCCCCGCTTAAAAGATGTTGAAGTTGATGGCGACCCTGCTGATATCCCTAAGTTTGATGAGTTAAACGCAAAACAAAGTAGGGCATTAAAGTTTGCTTCTTTGACAATGTTGGGGGGTCTTGTTGCTTTAGTCGCTGTTTTATATCCTAACTCTTCACCATTTAGAGCACCCACTGGTGAGTTAACATCATTCACAGCACCTATTATGCAATCTATTGTTCCAATCATCTTTCTACTATTTTTGTTACCAGGTGTGGTGTTTGGTTTTATGTCGGGCACGTTCAAATCAAGTAAAGATATGATCGACACTATGACGAAAGCTATGCAAGGCATGAGTTATTATATTGTGATGGCTTTTTTCTGTTCGTTGTTTATTGATGCATTTGGTAAGTCAAACTTAGGTGCATTATTGGCAATAGAAGGAGCGGAAGTATTAAAAACATTGGCATTACCGAGTATGGTGACAATAGTCGGTATTATCTTTTTGACTGCTTTTGTGAATCTTTTCGTGGGCTCATCATCTGCTAAGTGGGCTTTGTTAGGTCCTATATTTGTGCCTATGTTGATGCAGTTAAATATTTCGCCAGATTTGACCCAAGCGGCATATCGAGTTGGGGATTCGTCTTCCAATATTATCACGCCATTGATGCCGTATTTTCCTTTAGTAGTGGTGTATTGCCAACGTTATGTTAAGTCGACAGGCATCGGTACTCTTTTGTCATTAATGTTACCTTACTCTATCAGTCTTTTGTTGCTTTGGTCTGTGTTTTTACTGGCTTATTGGGGGCTGGGTATGCCTCTTGGGATCCAATCAAATTATATTTATCCTGCTGGTTAATGGTCATATTTGGCTACCTTCATAAATAGGTGGCCATATTAGTGACTGATAAATCTCTACGATATTTTATGTCTGTTTTCAGCTGTGTTGGTTTAGTTACTTTTATGAATTATCGCCTGATTTATAAGCAAGTAACCTAAAAAACGCAATTAAAACTTGTTGTCTATTTTAATAGCTGGTAAAAAGTCAATCCATTTTAGAAAAGAATATAATTCATGGTGTATTTAAATCGTTACACACCGTAAGCGTTATAGAAATGAAAGTTGTATTGGGTCCGTTTGTATGCTGATCCAATGCCAAATTTAAGTTTATTTTAGAAGAGTCAAATCATGTTACGTGACAGCATCAATAATATTAATATTTCCTCTGAGGAGGTATTAGTAACTCCTCAAGCGTTAAAGTCAGAGTTACCAGTAAGTGATTCAGCTTTACAAGTTATCCAATCATCTAGACAAGTCATTAGCGATATTTTGCATCGCAAAGATCATCGGTTTTTGCTGATATGTGGCCCTTGTTCCATACACGATATTGAAGCGGCAAAAGAGTATGCCATCAAGCTCAAAGAGCTACACGAAAGCTGCAAAGACACCCTCTATATTGTAATGCGTGTATACTTTGAAAAGCCTCGTACTACCGTTGGTTGGAAAGGATTAATCAACGACCCGCATATTAATGATACCTTTGATATTGAAACCGGTTTACGTAAAGCTCGGGAATTATTGATTTGGTTGGCTGAACTGGAATTGCCCGTCGCAACGGAAGCACTAGATCCAATTAGCCCACAATATCTAGCTGAACTGTTTAGTTGGTCTGCAATTGGTGCGCGTACCTCAGAGTCACAAACACATAGAGAAATGGCCAGTGGTTTATCTATGCCTGTTGGTTTTAAAAATGGTACTGATGGCAGCTTAGGTATTGCGATCAATGCTCTACAATCAGCCGCATCGGGTCATAGTTTTATGGGGATTAATGGTGAAGGACAAGTCAGCGTTATCACCACTCAAGGTAATCCTGACGGTCATATTATTTTACGTGGTGGCAAACAACCAAATTATGACTCCGTTTGTGTTGCTGACTGTGAAGCTGAATTAGACAAAGTGAGTTTGAATGCTGGGTTAGTCATTGACTGCAGTCACGCAAATTCAAGCAAAGATTTTAGCAGGCAACCTTTGGTAGCAAAAAATGTTGTTAACCAAATCTTAGAAGGCAATGATTCGGTTATTGGTATTATGTTAGAAAGTCACTTAAATCACGGTAATCAGAGTAGTTCGGGTAAAACCCCAGCCGATTTAGAATATGGAGTATCTATTACGGATGGTTGTATTAATTGGCAAACTACTGAAGATTTGATTAATCACATGCGAGATAAGTTGATAACCGTATTACCAATGCGGTTAAATAGGTTTAATGAAGCGCAAAGCTAGGAAAATTTATGTCCGTACCCATAGAACTCAATATATTAAGACAACAGATAGATGAAATTGATAGTCAGTTAGTTGAGTTGTTGGCGAGACGGGCAAAAATAACCGCAGAAGTAGGAAAGTATAAAAGTCAGGTTGGCTTACCCATATATGTTCCCGAGCGTGAAGCCGAGCTGATTGCCAAAAGACGGGCAGAAGCAGAACAACAAAATGTATCCCCCATCTTAATTGAAGATTTGCTACGCAGGATCATCCGAGAGTCTTACCATACCCAGAACGTTGAGTATTTATGCACTAACTCACAAATAAAAAAAATTGTGGTGGTCGGCGGTGCAGGTGCACTGGGTAGGATTTTTGTCGATATGTTCAAGCGCAGTGGATATTCAGTCCAGTTACTTGAACAACATGACTGGCCACATGCAGATTCTATTCTCAGTGATGCTGGTTTAGTGTTAGTTGCAGTCCCCATCAAGTTATCTGAGAGTGTAATATGTAAACTGACATGTTTGCCTTTAGATTGCGTGTTAGTGGACATCACTAGCACAAAACAAAAACCACTAGCTGCCATGATGGCAGTTCATGCAGGACCTGTTTTAGGTTTACACCCAATGTTTGGGCCAGATGTACCGAGCTTAGTTAAACAGATAGTAGTGGTATGTCATGGACGCCATGCTGAGCAGTATGAATGGCTATTACAGCAAATTCGTATTTGGGGAGGAGTATTACAGCAGACCACGGCTAAAGAGCATGACGATGCCATGGTATTTATTCAGGTTATGAGGCATTTCTGTAGCTTCGTGTTTGGCTCACATTTGGCTAGTGAAAATCCGAACTTACAGCAGCTGATATCATTAAGTTCTCCTATTTACCGATTAGAATTGGCAATGGTAGGTCGATTATTTGCTCAAGATCCAGCGTTATATGCCGATATAATTTTTGATAACGAAGACAGTGTTGCTTTACTTACTGAATTCAGTGTGAAATTTAACCAAGCTCTGGCATTGGTTGAAAATAACAACAAAGGTGAGTTTATCAAACAGTTTTATAAAATTGGCTCTTGGTTTGGTGATTATTCTAAACAATGTTTAATTAGTAGTAGAAAACTTTTACTTAAAGCAGATGACGACCGTTCACTAAGTGAGGATCGTTAGTTTGTATGTTTAATGATGCGTTTATTGTTTTATTGTCTGTCTTTACTGTCTGTTTTTATTTTAGCTTTAGACCGTTTATATACATAGACATTGATAGTGGTTGAAATTAAGAAGGAAGTACGATGTCTTTAAAAACGCGATTATTAGTTGCGATATTATTTATTTTGTTGTGTTCGATAGTGTTAATGGGAGTGGTATCTGTCAATGTTGCGGTAAGTGAATCGAACGATGCACTCACCAAAGCGGCTAAAGAGCGCTTGATTTCGCAGAATGTTCAAACTGGTGAAGCAATCAATGAGTACTTCAAATTTATAACATCGCAAATTCGTACAAAATCATTTAACGTTTCTCTGATTGATGCGGCAGAAAAGTTTATTCCTGCGTTTGATAAGTATGTATCTGAACGTGGCAGTGTTAGTGCTTCACAAAAAAGATTGTTAGAAAATTATTATTCATCAGACTTTACTCAACAATATAACGAGAGTAACCCAGAAAAATTAACTGATGCTGCTTCGGCCCTTGATGGCGTCAGTCAAACTGCCTTGGCTTTTCAATATGATTTTATTGCGGGTTCGTCTTTTGCTTTAGGTGAAAAAGATGGCTTAACAGATTTAGCCAATAATTCCACTTACGCTCAGTTGCATAACAAATACCACCCTGATATGCGCCAGTTTTTGCAGGAATTTGGTTATTACGACATTTTTATAGTAGATATTGATAACGGCAATATCGTTTACAGTGTTTTTAAAGAATTAGATTATGCCACTAGCATTATGACTGGGCCATATGCAGAATCTGGCATTGGCGAAGCTTTTTCTGCAGCAAGTAATGCCCAAAAAGGTGATGTGTTTTTTAGTGAGTTTAAAAAGTATCGCCCATCTTATGACGCGTTAGCTGGATTTGCTTCTAGTCCTATTTATTCGAACGGTCAGGCTATCGCTGTATTGATTTTCCAAATGCCTATGGAGAGGATCAATAACGTATTAACTCACAATACATTGTGGTCACAGAAGGGTTTCGGTGAGTCTGGAGAAACATATTTAATTAATGACAACAGTGTTTTACTAAATGAAAGCCGCTTTTTTGTTGAAGATAAACCAAGTTATTTAAATGCGATAAGCAGTAAGTATCCTCTTCAAGCACAACTTATTAGAAAAAAAGGTACCTCAATTGGTATTCAACCTGTTGACTCTGATGCAGCTAAAAAAGCACTACGAGGTTAAACCGGTTTTGAACGTATAATTGATTATAGAAATGTAGAAGTTTTTTCCTCTTACTCCCCTTTGAAAATTGGTAAATTTAATTATGCATTGATGGCCGAGTTAGATGTCGAAGAAGCATTAAGGTCGGCAACGACAGTAAGAAATAATTTGATAACTTCCGCTTTGATTTCGGCACTTTTAATTATCGGCTTGTCGGTAGTGGTGGTATTAATAATGGCAGCAAGGATCGTGCGACCACTTAACTCTCTGGGTAAGGCATGTGAAGAATTATCTGAGGGTGAAGGGGACCTGACAATCCAGCTTAAAATGTCCAAAATCCCAGAAATAGATCGGATTTCTAGTGGCTTCAACACCTTTATTAGGCAGATTCACGAGATTATTTCACAAGTAAAAATAAATGCAGATAGCTTGTCATCGGCTTCGCAAGAGTTAAGCGTTATTACCTCAGATAGCAGTGAAAAAACTACTCAACAACGTGACCAAACACATATGGTATCCACAGCTATGCAGCAACTGTCTCTGGCTGTCACAGACGTTAGTAAATCAACTCAAAAAACCAATACACAGAGTATAGAGGCCCAAGTAAGTTTAAAAGAAAATATGAAACGGGCTGACCTAGCAGCACAAAATATCAAGCTTTTGGTACAGCTAATAAGTGATTCAGGTAAGGTGATTGTAGGCTTGAAGGATGAAGTGAATCAAATAACTACAGTACTAAATGTGATCACAAGTATTGCCGATCAAACAAATTTATTGGCCCTCAATGCAGCTATTGAAGCAGCTAGAGCCGGAGAAGCAGGAAGAGGATTCTCAGTTGTGGCTGACGAAGTCAGGGCCTTAGCTACTCGCTCTCAGGAAAGTACAGTTGAAATTTCTAAATTAGTTGAAGTGATGAATCAATCCGCCACTAAATCGGTTGATTCTATGGAGCGGGCGACGGTAGCTGCAAGAGGTGGTATACATTTAGTTGATTTAGTTACGGTTGCTATGGATGAATTGTCTACTAACCTTCATCAAGTGTTACTACTAACTGAAACAGTGGCTGCTGCTACAGAAGAACAGGATCAAGCTTCAGTTTCAGTAGTCATGAGCGTCAAAAGCATTAGTGAACTTGCTAGTGATGTGGAAGAAGGTTCTAAACAAACCAGTACTGCTGCAGAAAACCTAGCTGAGATAGCCGCACATACGCATGACTTAGTTCAACGTTTTAAAATATAGAAAGGGTATACTTTAAAAACGGATAATGGCTAATCTTAGCCATTTGTAATGGCATCACCTTCGAAGTGCTTTAGCTATTCAGCTAAAGCACTCACTGCGGCAATTCTCGTTGGGTTTATCTCTTCACTAGGATAACAACCTAAGACCTTAAAATATCGCGTTATGGCTTTTAATTCTTCCAGTGCTTGCTGCATTGGTCCATCTTGTACATTACCCTCAACATCGAGATAAAACATTTCTTCCCAAGGATTACCAGTTATTGGCCTAGACTCAAGCTTGGTCATATTGATCTTGTTATCTCGAAGTACCATTAACGCCTCCACTAGTGCCCCCGATTTTTGAACTGTAGACATAACCAAGGTAGTTTTTGCTGGAACTTGTAATGGAACATTGACAGATTTGCGAGCAACAACAAAAAAACGGCTATGATTTTCTTTTTGGTTCGCTAAATTCGATTTAATGGCATGCAAACCATACAAACTGCCACCTGTTTCACTACCCATTGCCGCAATATCATCTCTATTTAGCTCGGCCACTTTCAGCATAGCTGCAGAAGTACTATCGCAAGGTTTCACTTCTACGTTACCTAACTCTGCAAGGAAGTGGCTACACTGTGCAAATACTTGCGGATGTGCGTACAAAGTTTTTACCTTGCTAACATCAGTTTCTTGATTGACTAACAGTGCATGTTTAATGGGATGGGTGAGTTCACCGACAATTGAAAGCTGAGTATGTTGAAGTTGATCATATACCTCATTAATACTGCCTGATGAGGTATTTTCAATAGGTAGTACGCCATAATCGGCTTCGTTATTCTCTACTTTTTTTATATGCTCAAAAAAGCTATGACATCCTATTCAATGAAACTTACAGGTCCTCTTTGAT
>OOGD01000134.1_pt1 | contig 16957 bp, 10 predicted proteins | sample 1670381 | NCBI WGS metagenome assembly OOGD01 (sample SAMEA98146918, study PRJEB22522) | marine metagenome | biome: marine biome; feature: marine water body; material: sea ice | place: Arctic Ocean | collected 14-Sep-2015 | depth 1.3 m | reverse complement strand
TTTTTTCTTCAAAGGTGAACTGTAAATTCATTTTGCAGGCCGTTGTTTCTACTTAATCTATTGAATGTACTGAAATTATTGAATATCTCTAATCATATTTCTGGCAATGATCATTTGTTGAATTTGTGTAGTGCCTTCGTACAATCTAAATAATCTGACATCGCGATAAAGTCTTTCTACTGCGTATTCTGAAATGTAGCCAGCACCACCATGAATTTGCACCGCTTTATCAGCGACTCGGCCTACCATTTCTGTTGCAAATAACTTACAACATGACGCTTCAGTGGTAATCTTATTACCTAAATCTTTTTGTCTTGCTGCATCAAGCACCATACACTTAGCGGCATAAGCTTCAGCCTTACTGTCCGCTAACATGACTTGGATCATTTGGTGCTCTGCAATAGGTTTCCCAAACTGGGTTCTGTCTACCGCGTACCTTAACGCATCGTTAATCAAGCGTTCTGCAATACCAACACTTAATGCTGAAATATGTAGACGACCTCTGTCCAACACTTTCATTGATGTAATAAAACCTTTCCCAGCAATGCCACCGATAATGCTTTGTGCAGGAACATGACAATTCTCAAAAATCACATCACAGGTATAAGATCCTTGCTGACCCATTTTTTTATCCTTTGGGCCGAGTGTAATGCCTGGAGTCGTTGCATCTATTATAAAGGCGGATATACCCTTGGCACCTTTAATAGACGGATCTGTTCGCGCCATTACGGTAAAGGTTCCCGCTCTTGGGGCATTAGTGATATATCGTTTGGTGCCATTAATAATATATTCATCACCTTTTTTAACTGCGGTTGTTTTTACTGCAGCAGCGTCAGAACCAACGTCTGGTTCTGTTAAGCAAAAAGATCCAATAAGCTCGCCTGAGGCATATTTAGGTAAGTAGGTTTGTTTTTGTTTTTCAGTACCATCAAACACAATAGCAGCGGAGCCAATGCCGTTGTTAGTGCCAATCAGAGACCGAAAAGCAGGCGATGTTCTACCTAACTCAATGGCCACTAACACTTCTTCTTCCATGGTCAGGCCCAAGCCACCGTATTCTTCTGGGATTGTCATACCAAACAAGCCCATATCTTTCATTTCTTGAACAATGTCATCTGGAATAGCATCGTTTTCAGCGACTTCATTTTCCGCAGGAACTAAACGTTCTCTAACGAATTTTGAAATGGTATCCAGAAATTGATTCAACATTTCTTTATCTCGAATCATTTTTAATCCTCATTAAAGCAATTTAATTCCGCACAGTGGAACAAAAAACCCACAAAATATCAAGCCGTTATTACATTAAATTATACTGAGTTCATTGTATAAGTGATTAGCTTTGGTCTCACTTTTTTGGCTTACATTGTGATCTGTAATCTAAGTATATAGAAAACATGGAACAAACAGATCAATAAAAAGCTTGTTTATTCCGCTAGGCAGAACTAGTATCGTATTAATTGTTATATTTGTGTGTTTATTTGTTAATTTTGTTTGAAAGTTGTGATTTATTGACGAAATTAAGGTTTTTGTGGAATGAATAAACATTACAAAAAATTGTAGTTATTTGTGACTTATATTCTGGTGTTGCCTATGGATTGGGTCATTTTATGTTGACTTGTTCGCTCTAAAATACAGCCAAAACGTTGGAAGCAGATTTAGACGATTTAGCACAATCATAATCATGGATCGTGCAGTTGGGTTTTAGAAACCCTGAAATAAAAATACTTTAAACATAACAAAAAGATGAAACAAAATAGGAAACACATGAGACATACAAATTTAAAGCGAAACGTCGTTGCCATCGCAATGAGTGCGGTTCTTGGACTAGTCGGGAGCAGTGCTGTATTTGCAGAAGAGTTCCAGAATACTGAAGCAAAAAAAATTGAGAAAATCAGTGTTATTGGTTCTCATTTAAAAGGCACGGCAATGGAAACTTCAGCGCCGGTGCAATCTATCAGTAGAGTTGAGTTAGAAAAAATAGGTTCTCCTTCGATTGTTGAAATGACACAGAAATTATCAATCAGCTCAGGTATCCAAGGTAATTCAAATCAGTATGGTTCTAACGGGACCGAAGGTACCTCTAATATTAACTTAAGAGGACTAGGAGCAGGTCGAACGTTAGTGATAATTAATGGTAAAAGACACACATTCAACCCCTACGCAATTGTAGATCAACAAATGTTTTACGTTAATACACAAGATATTCCTTCTATGGCGGTTAATCGAATCGACGTGTTAAAAGAAGGAGCTGCGGCGATTTATGGTTCTGATGCAGTTGCGGGTGTAGTTAACTTTTCAACACGAAGTGATTTTGAAGGTTTGGAAGTCAAAGCTGATTTTAAAAGCTTACAAGATAGCAATGGCGATTACGGTTTAGGTTTTATTTGGGGGCTAGGAAATGATGATACTCACTGGGTGACTTCTGCTAGTTATGATAAGACCAGTACAATAAGTACAGCAGATAAAGATTGGGCGGTACAGGACTATGGTACTAACGAGCAAGGTGGGTGGTCATCAATCGGTAACCCACCGTCGATATTTAATGCGGCTTGGTTGGGTGATAAATCAAAGCCTAAATATCTAATGGATCCAGGTTGTGAATTGCTAGGCGGGACGATAGCGGGCCTATGTAAATTTCAATATACGCCGTTTTCTGCCCTAAATGATGGTGATACCCATCTAAAAGTATTTAGTGAACTCAGTCATGAATTTGAGGGTGATGTTAATCTACATGTTGAAGTTTTATACTCAGAAACTGAGGTACCTATCACTTTTGGCTCACCATCTTATCCGCCACAAAAATTAGTCGATTTTGCAGATCGTTATGTACCAACATATCACCCAGCATGGCAAGATTTGTTAGTTAGCAATCCAGAATTTGCAGGCGCTCCTCATCCGACATTAGATCGCGTCGCTTATGTTGGTCGCACCGTGGGTGTCGAAGGTCCTTCTAGTGAGGGCAATCTAAAATATAAAACCTACCGCATTGCAGCGGACCTAGAAGGATCATTTGGTCATGGTTATAATTGGGAGACAGGGTTTGCTTATTCAAGTTCAAAACTTGATTATACAAGTAACCCAGATACACAAATAGTGACATTGAAGAATGCCCTATTAGGTTATGGCGGCGATGATTGTGACAAGGATGCTGGTGCCCCGGGTGAGAATGGCTGTTTATTCTTCAATCCTTTTTCTAATGGAATTGAAGTATCTGCTTCTAATGGGGTAACTAACCCCAATTTCAAAGCTGAACTTGCCAACAGTCAAGAAGTGTTAGATTACGTTTCAGGCGTAAGAACGTCGCAAAAAGCAACACAGCTATTTGTTTTCGATGGCTTGATATCGGGTGACTTAGGTTTTGAACTAGACGGTGGCATTGCTGCTTTCGCGATAGGTGTTCAATACCGCAAAGAAACTTTTTCAAATGAAGTCAATGATCTTGGAAATTTAGCTATCAATCCGTGTCCAGTATTAGGTGAAACAGATTGTGCAAACCCTACTGGTGTTTTTCACTTTCGTAGTGGTGAGCTGAATCAAAATTCATCTCAAGGTATTTACGCTGTATTTACAGAAGTCGCGCTACCCGTTACAGACGATTTAAATATGCAAGTGGCATTACGTTATGAAAATTATGGCGGTAAAGTAGGCTCTACAATAGATCCAAAAATTTCAACCCAATATACCATTAATGATCACTTTTCATTACGAGGCTCTGCGAGTACTACATTTAGAGGACCTACACTGAATCAGCTAGAAGGTAGCAATACAACTCTTTCTTATGTAGGTGCTACTGGCGCGTTTAAAGCTGTCGATACTTCAGGTAATAATGCCTTGGCACCCGAATCTGCAGTGGCATTAAACGTTGGGATCATTGGTGAGTTTTTTGATGACCGGTTATTTACAACCATTGATTTTTGGTCATTTGATTTAAGCGACCCTATTATTGTTGAAAATTATAATGCGGTGTTATCAGCAGCAGTGGCAGGTAATACAGACTATATAGCTCAAGTTCAATGGACGGAGCCTGGTAACGCAACAACAGTGGAGCGTATTGAAACTAATATAATCAACGGAGCCGACGTAAAAACCAGTGGTGTTGACGTTCAATTACGCTTAAATGTGTCAGAGCATTGGACTCTAAATATCAATGGAACGTACACCTCTGAATACGAAGTGACGGGGGATGCGCTGTCTGACACTTTTGATGCCGCTGGTTTCCTGAATACAACCAACTCTAATCGCCCAATACCAAAATTTAAAGCGACTATGGTCAATAGTTTAGACTTCGATAACCATAACGTTAATTTAGCCGTTTATTATGTCAGTGATTATAAAGATGAGCGAGATTCGTTATTTACCAGCAACAATGAAGGTCGAGTCATCGATAGCCAATTACAGTTGGATTTAAGCTATAACTATCGCTTTAATGAAGATCTAACCAATGTCAATTTCACAATCAGTAATGTGACAGATGAAGAGCCTCCTTTTGCTCGTTTAGATTTAAACTATGACCCTTTCACACATAATCCTTTAGGTCGTACTTTTAAGTTAGGTGTTGTACATAAGTTTGCTGAATAAACATTAAAATAGAACAAAAAGATTAAGCCATACCCTGAAACGATTCAGTTTATGCATCAATGCTTATTTCTTTGACTTACGAAACAAGAATCCAATGATATTAATCATTGGATTTTTTATGTTCTATGTCAGTCAACGGCGATAGCCTAATAATTAAAATGTATTCTTCTATTTTTGAGCAATGTGAGTGGCTTAACACGGTTGCTGAGTCCTTTCAATGTAGCAAAAACCTGACATTGAATTGGTTAGGCATGTAGTTTAAAATTAATGACTAACGGTCAGTTTTGATAATAAGTAGTGATATAAATAATGTCATTAATGGTCAATAATTCGTCAAGAGTAGAGCAACAACTGCGCATCGCTGGTTTTAAAGTGATGTTAATCTGTTGCTTTATTATCTCTGCAATTATTGTCATTACTAAGCCTAATAACCTTTTGATCGCCTGGATTATAACCTTTGGTTCTTTAATATTGTCTACCATCGCTTTATTAATGCCACGCTACAGTTTATGGTGCGCTAAAATTTGGGTATTAATAGCAGTGCCTTTGGCGCCTATATTAATACTTTCTAATGGTATCATCCCTGCAACATTGCTCTCGTTAGGTGCTATATTACCAGTGATGTTAGTCAAGCATTACTGGCGATTATTCGCTGTGATCATTATCGCCAGTTCCACTTTGTTGGTTCCCTTTACTGACTTACCCTACGATAAAGCTATATGGCTTAGATTGTGTTTTTCAAATGCGATAGTAGCGATTATGGTGCTTGCACTCGTCACTTACTTAGAACGGGCATTAGTAGTAAGTTTAGATAAGACAGATGAAATGAACAAAGCATTAATGCGCGCGCGTGAAGCTAACCAAACCCAATCCAAATTTTTAGCCACCATGTCTCATGAAATTCGTACACCCATGAACGGTATTTTAGGTTTATTAGACATTATCTTGTCTGCAGATGTGACCGAACAGCAGCGCTCGCATCTAGAGAAAATTAAATATTCTGGCGATGTATTACACCGTGTTCTAAACGATATTCTCGACTTTTCTAAGCTCACAGCCGGTAAATTAATCATTGAAAACGTGCCTATTTGTATTCATCAATTAATCACTAACACTTCAGCTGTATTCCAAACAGAGGCACAATTAAAAGATATCAACTTAACCATTAAAGTTGATGGTAAAATAAAACCAAGTCTCTTCGGCGACCCAACGCGGATCACCCAAGTCATCAATAACTTGGTCAACAATGCCATTAAGTTCACCGCCATAGGACATGTGAATGTTGCAGTATCCATGATCCATGAGACAGATATTGCTCAAACTCTTGAATTTTGTGTAAGTGATACGGGTATTGGGATTTCAAATAACAATAAAGAGAATATTTTCTCAGCATTTACACAAGCTGATGATTCCACTGCGCGCAAATTTGGCGGTACTGGATTAGGTTTAAAAATTTCAAAAAACTTGATTGAACAAATGGATGGTCAGATGTGGGTTAACAGTGTGGAGCAATTAGGTAGTCAGTTTTACTTCAGGTTAAGTTTAGACATATCTGCGTTACATCCCATCAATAAAAAAGTCATTAAAAACACGCGAACACAGTTTACTGGTAATGTTTTAGTGGCTGAAGACAATGACATTAACCAAGTAGTCGCTCAGCAAATTTTACTTTCATATGGTCTTCAGGTCGATCTTGTCAGTGACGGACAACAATGTATCGATGCACTCCAACACAAACAATATGATTTGGTGTTTATGGATTTACACATGCCAAATATCGATGGTTTTGAAGCCTGTTCAATCATAAGGCGGACAAACCCTGATATTCCAATTGTGGCTCTTACCGCTGCAGTCTTAAAAGACGAGGTACAAAAGGCTATAGATGTGGGTATGAATTCACATCTCGCTAAACCGCTTGAGCACGTTCAGTTAAAAAACATCCTAAATCGATACCTTATTGAGATAAAAATATAACTAACTTGCTTATTAAGAGTGGTTTTTACAAATTGAAGGTAAGCAGGTTGACTGCAGTAATAAGAGTCAAACTGAGCTCAAATCGTCAAATCGTCAAATCGTCATATCGAAGGATATTAATTTTTTTAAGATTATTAAGGGTCATTCTCAGTTCTTTGGCCTGGCTGTTGTTAAGTAGGCTAGCGATTGATAAATAATATGTTATCAATCGCTAGCCTATTGCTACTTACAAGCAGCAACACCTACTTTGAGTCGTTACTAAAGTGCTTTAATATTTCAATATTGTTAACTGACTCGATGGACATAGTTGCTGTGCATGAGGTAAAACGTTTTTACCACGTAAAACCTTCGATATTGAAGGTGTCTTAAAGAACCTTGTGATGAACATCAACGCTCTTTGTGTTTCAAGCCAGTAGGCTAGGTTTATCTAAATGAACTGACCCTGTAACGAAAATTCATAAAAAAAAGCGAAGGATTGACGTCTTAAAGAGTTCAGGTTTTCATTTAAAATCAAGGTATGTTTTGCTTATAAATGCCAAGACCGTTCAAGCTAATGATGTTGTTTTTGTGGTAACAAATACTGGGGATATCATGCAAGCGTTTACACTAAAACGAATCGTGATTATCATCATCAAAATAATTAAACACAAGGGAAAGGAATTTCTTTGACCCGACGGTCAATTTCAGACAAGCATGCAAGATTTTTGAGTTTGGTTTATAAATGCAGATAACGTATTCAAACTTCATAGCTATTAGCTGATATTTTTGTCACTTGCTTAGTTAAACAGATAACCTAGCTACACAGATAGCCTTCAGACATTGATAACATCATTTTAATTGAGCCAAAGCGAGTTTAGATACATTCGTAAGCTCAGGTCCATCCTCTGCTAAATATTGCGTCATTTTATTTCGCATTGAGACAGCCCAGAATTTTTGCAAATGATTAGCAACGATTTTTGCTGTCTCTTCGTCAGTTTTTTTATAATTATTATTATTGGCAATTTGGTTGAGCATGCTGACCAGATTATTAATTTGAGTACCGCTCATAACTTGATAAGTCCTATCTATTTATTAAAGTTAGTATACAAAGTATGCCGACTAGGGCGCGCAAAACCGATTAAATTTAGCTTCGCTTGAGTTGCAAGCTTTATTGCCAATGCCGTAGGAGCTGATACTGCGACTAATGTGGCTATATTCATGCTTGTTACTTTTTGGACCATTTCATAACTGGCTCTGCTCGAAATCAAAACGAAGCCGTTATCAGTATTTGTTTTAAGCAGCGCTAGAGCACCAATTAGCTTGTCAAGGGCGTTGTGTCGACCAACATCCTCACGCAATAGCATAATGTCCCCCACACCATCGCACCAAGCAGCACCATGAACTGCACCAGTTAAGGATTGCAGCTTTTGATGTTCACTTAACTGAGATAAAGCATGCTGAATAACTAATGAAGAAGGTAACACTTGTGGGATTACACTCTTAATTGGCCGTATCGCTTGTTCCAGTGATTCACTTCCACATAAACCACAGCCAGTGCGGCCAGTAAGACTACGTCTTAATGATTTTAAAGACATCATACGTTGAGAACTAATTTCAATACGCACTTCTATGCCCTTTTCGCTGGGGACAAGTTCAATATCGTACATTTCAGACGCGTTATTAATTATCCCTTCTGACAAACTAAACCCCAAGCAAAACTCTTGCAAATTTGCAGGAGAAGCCATCATAACCGCGTGAGAAATGCCATTATAAACTAACGCAATGGCAACTTCTTCCGCGATATTATCAAACTGGTCTTGACCCTTGTCATTGCCTTGCTCCCAGAAATAAACTGGCAGTGATTGAAAGCTTGCCTGTAATTTTGGTTCGTCGTCACGGGTCAAACTCATCTTCCTATTGTGGACTTTTCTTTTTTAGGGGAGCGTTTAAAGTGCTCTTTTTGTTGCTCACTAAACTTCTTATAACGGGTCTGCCAATCTGATGGCGATGTGACTTTTTCAACCTGTACAGCGGTTACCTTATATTCTGGACAATTGGTCGCCCAATCAGAACTATCGCTAGTAATAACGTTCGCACCACTAATAGGATGATGAAAGGTCGTAAACACCACTCCACTTTGCATGCGCTCACTGATTTTAGCTTTCAGAACAGTATCACCAGATCGGCTCGTAATCCCTAACCAATCACCATCCTTAATGCCTCTTTCATCTGCATCATTAGGATGTATTTCAAGTACATCCTCTTTGTGCCAAGTTTGATTAGCTGTTCGACGTGTTTGCGCACCCACATTATATTGACTCAGTATCCGCCCTGTTGTTAATAGTAATGGGAACCGCTTATTGGCTCGGTCTTCACTTGCAAGATAAGGGGTAATAGCAAAACGACCATTACCAATTGGAAAGCTTTCCACATGCATAATGGGTGAACCATCAGGGAATTCTTCGTTGCAAGGCCACTGAATACTGCCCTGCTCTTCAAGCTTTTTATAACTTACGTGACTAAAGGAGGGAACTAGTGATGCTATCTCGTCCATTATTTCAGACGGATGCTCATAATTCATAGGGTAACCTAGTGCATTTGATAATTTTTGAGTCACTTCCCAATCCGCGAACTTAGCCAGTGGCTTCATTACTTTGCGGACCCGATTTATGCGTCTTTCGGCATTGGTAAATGTGCCGTCTTTTTCAAGAAATGAAGAGCCTGGTAAAAATACGTGTGCGTACAGGGCTGTTTCATTTAAAAAGATGTCCTGCACAATTAAACATTCTAATGAAGACAATGCTGCCTGAACATGTTGTGTATTAGGATCTGATTGAAGAATATCTTCTCCTTGCACATACATGGCTTTAAATGTGCCCTCAATCGCCGCATCAAACATGTTTGGAATACGTAAACCAGGTTCATTATCTAAGGTAACACCCCAGTTTTTTTCAAATTTACCGCGAAGTAAATCGTCGCTTACATGCTGATAACCCGGAAGTTCTTGCGGGAATGAACCCATATCACAAGAACCTTGGACATTATTTTGTCCACGCAATGGGTTGATACCCACGCCTTCACGACCTATGTTTCCAGTCGCCAGCGCTAGGTTTGCTATACCCATTACCATAGTAGAGCCTTGGCTGTGCTCAGTAACACCTAAGCCATAATAGATTGCACCATTTTTTGCCTTGGCAAAGGCGCGGGCTGCAATACGTATTTGTTCAGCATTAACAGTGGTAATGCTTTCCATTGCTTCGGGCGAGTTGACCTCATCGAGAATAAATTCACGCCATGCGTTATATTCATCAGTGCGCTGTTCAATAAAATTCTTATCTTCAAGGCCTTCGCTAATCACCACGTGCGCTATTGCATTTATCATAGCAACGTTAGTGCCCGGTTTTAACGGAAGATGATGATTAACGCTGATATGAGCGGTGTTAAGCAAGTCAATTGTTCTTGGATCAACCACAATTAACTCGGCCCCCTCACGCAAACGTTTACGCAACATTGATGCAAATACAGGGTGTGCGTCAGTAGGATTAGCTCCGATAACCATAATCACATCTGATTGCATTACCGACTCGAACGTTTGGGTACCAGCAGACTCACCGATTGTTGCTTTTAATCCATAACCTGTGGGTGAATGACAAACACGGGCACAGGTATCGGTATTGTTATTGCCAAAAGCAGCGCGTATCAATTTTTGAACCAGATAGGTTTCTTCATTAGTACAGCGAGATGAAGTGATTCCGCCAACACTTTCACGACCATATTTAGCCTGAATATTTTTAATTTTATTGGCTGAAAATGCTAAAGCTTCATCCCAACTAACTACTCTCCACTCTTCATCAATGTTGTCGCGTACCATAGGCTCAGTCACACGATCTTTATGGGTGGCATAGCCAAAAGCAAAGCGCCCTTTAACACAGGAGTGGCCTTGGTTGGCCTTACCACCTTTGTAAGGCACCATGCGTATAACTTCTTCACCTTTCATTTCAGCTTTGAATGAACAACCCACTCCACAATATGCGCAGGTAGTGATGATGCTGTGTTCTGGCTGCCCTTTTTCGATAACTGACTTTTCCATCAATGTTGCGGTGGGACATGCCTGCACGCAGGCGCCGCAAGATACACAATCAGAAGACATAAAATTTTCATCGCTAGTTCCTGCACTGACTTTGGATGCAAAACCACGACCTTCGATAGTTAAGGCAAAGGTGCCTTGAACTTCTTCACATGCTCTAACGCATCGAGAGCAAGTTATACATTTGCTTGGTTCGAAAGTGAAATAAGGGTTTGAGTCATCAATTTTGGCATCAAGATGATTATCACCATCAAAGCCGTAACGTACTTCACGTAAACCTACAGCACCGGCTACGTCTTGTAATTCACAATCACCATTACTTGAACATGTTAAGCAGTCAAGTGGATGATCAGATATATACAGTTCCATGATATTGCGGCGTAATTTAGCAATGTCATCATTTTGTGTGGTTACCACCATACCTTCTTTAACGGGGGTGGTACATGAGGCTGGATATCCACGCACTCCGGTAATTTGTACAGCGCACAAACGACAGGATCCAAACGCTTTTAAATTATCACTTGCACATAATTTGGGAATATTAATGTCAGCCATGGCAGCAGCCCGTAGCACTGAAGTACCTTCAGCAACAGTCAGTGTTACGCCATCTATTTCTATGCATACTGTCTCAGTAGATTTACTGGCAGGGGTTCCATAATCTTTATTCACATCAAACTTTGGTTGATGTGAAGCGCCTTCAGTTGCGGGATTATAATAATTAACCATGATTAGTTTCCTCTAATACTGCGTTGTTTGAAGGTAAATGAAAATCTTCAGGAAAATCTTTATAAGCACTTGTTACTGGGATTGGGGTCATACTTCCCATTGCACACAATGAGCCATTAATCATGGTTTCGCATAAGTCGCTCAGTAATATCATGTTTTCAGCGCGTGAATCATCATATTTTATCCGATCAATCACCTCCACACCTCGCGTTGAGCCGATTCTACATGGGGTACACTTACCACAAGACTCATCGACACAAAATTCCATTGAAAACCGAGCTTGCTCTAGCATATCTACAGTGTCGTCAAAAATGACTATTCCACCGTGACCTAACACTGCTGATGCCTTAGTAAACTCCTCGTAGTCCAGCGGGATATCAAATTTAGAAGTGGGTAAGTAAGCACCTAAAGGTCCGCCAACCTGAATTGCTCTGATTGGTCTACCACTTTCTGTTCCCCCTGAAAAATCGTTAAGCAGGCTTTGTAAGGTCGAACCAAAAGGTAATTCAATGAGGCCACCTTGTTTAACATTTCCCGCCAACTGCAATGGCAAGGTACCCCTTGAACGATTGGCTCCATATTGTTGGTAAGCTTGTCCACCTTGACTAAGAATATAGGGGACGGCAGACAAGGATAATACGTTATTAACAACGGTGGGTTTACCAAAAAAACCTTCTATCGCGGGAAGTGGTGGCTTAAAACGCACTTCACCACGTTTACCTTCCAAAGACTCAAGCAAAGACGTCTCCTCACCACAAATATAAGCTTCAGCGCCTAACCTGACTTCCAGATTAAATGTTCTCCCACTGCCACAAATATTATTCCCTAAGTAACCTTCTTTTGTCGCTATTACGATGGCTTCTTGCAGTATTTCATCGGCAACAGGGTACTCAGACCTAAGATAAATATAGCCTTCGTCAGCACCCACTGCCAGTCCCGCAATGATCATGCCCTCGATAAGCATAAAGGGGTCACATTCCATGACTAACCTATCAGCAAAGGTACCTGAATCTCCTTCATCAGCATTACACACAATATATTTTTTATCAGAGGGGGCATCATGCACAGTCTGCCACTTTATACCGGTTGGGAAAGCGGCTCCACCACGGCCTCTTAGTCCAGAGTCGACTACCGTGGTAACGATTTCTTGACTGCTAGCAGCGAGCGCTTTGTGTAGACCACTGAATCCATCCAATGCCAAGTAATCATTCAGCGATAAAGGATCTGTTATGCCTGCGCGGGCAAATGTTAATCGTGTTTGCTTTTTTAAGTATGTGAGCTCTTCGGTCAGGCCGAGCGCCAACCTATGCTCCTGGGTATGCTTGGATAATAAATTGGTTGTGATGTCTTCCATGATGCTGGGCACATCTGAGACATCAACCGGACCGTAAGCAAATCGTCCTTTTGAGGTTTCGACCTCCAGCATAGGCTCTAACCAAAACATACCGCGGGAGCCATTTCGTATTAAGTTTAACTGTGCTTCGTGCAGAGTTGAATAGTCTGATACGGAACGCGCAACATCATTGGCGCCAAGAGATAATGCAGTACTTTCTCTTGGGATAAACATTTTAATGTTCACCATTATCTCCCGTTAATTTGTGTTTTAAATGTGGAAACAAGACGTTCAAATTTCTCATTATTCACTCGGCCATAGAGCTCGTCGTTAATTCTTATATTAGGGCCCGTTGCACAGTTACCTAAACAGTAAACACTATCGAGGCTAAATTTTTTATCAGCGGTCGTACCTCTGTAGTCTATGGCAAGGTGTTCTTTAGCATGTTGTTCAAGCTCTCTACTTCCGCGTGATTGGCAAGCCTCAGCACGGCATATTTGAATTTTGTGCTCACCCGGTTGTGATGTTCTAAATTGATGATAAAAGCTGATCACACCATGAATTTCAGCCGGTGTTTGTTGAAGTTTTTTAGCTATTGTGTCAATGGTTTTTAATGGAATATAACCAATCTCTCTCTGGATTTGATGCAATATGGGCAGCAAAGCACCTTTCTTATGTTTTAGAGTGTCAATGATTTTGACCACATTGGATAAATCTGAAGAAAAATCTAATTGCATTGTGTCTCCTAGATGACGGACTTACTTTTTAAATATGAAATAAAGTGCATATGTTTATAGCGTTATAGTAATATAGTACAATGTTAATAAATTGTAACATCACTGTTTAAATATAAGAATATGAAATGTATTTCTTATTCTTATATCGTTTTGTACAGAATACATAAATAGCGCTTTTTTTATCAGGATAGGTTGGCTCTTTGCAGCAGGATTAACAGTAGATAGAAACTCAAAAAGTCAACAATACATACAGGTGTCCAGTCAGAATGCAAAATAAAGTAGTGATAGCAAAGAGAATATATATTAAGGCTGCATGGAAGTTTTATGATGAAAACGGCGACAACGTTGATTCCCGAATTTTTCCTTTACTAAATGCAATTCATGAATCAGGTAAATTAACCAAAGCCGCGGTTGAACTCGGAATGTCTTATCGCCACGTGTGGAATATTTTAAAAAAATGTACTGATTTTTTTGGCTCTGAGTTAGTTGAACTACAGAAGGGAAAAGGGGCCAAATTGACACCCTTAGGTGAAAAATTATTATGGGCAGAACAGTTAGTTAATGCACGCTTTGAGCCTCAGCTTAATAGTTTAGCCTCAGAATTAAATTTGGAAATACAAAAGAATCTCACATTTAAAGAACCCCTATTAAGAATTTTAGCTAGTCATGGTTACGCTGTGGCTTTGTTACCTGAATTTACAAATAAATTTAAATTAAATTTACAATACAAAACCGCTGAGGAATCACTTCAGGCTTTGACTAAAGGGGAATGTGACATTGCTGCATTTCATTTGCCCACTGATTTCGTAAACCAGACTCTCGTCGATGTGTATAGTAAATATTTTAAGCCAAACACCTACAAGGTCATTCGGTTTGTCACGAGAAAACAAGGCTTGATGGTCAAAAATGGCAATCCTAAAGGTATTGAAAAAATTGAAGATTTATTGCGCGCCGACATTAAGTTTATCAATCGTCAGGACAACTCAGGAACACGTTTATTGATCGAAGAAATATTTAGAAGGGCAACAGTTGATTTTGAACAAGTTGCAGGTTTTCATGAAATTGAATTTACGCACTCAGCGATTGCGGCATATGTGGCCTCTGGTATGGCTGATACGGGTATTGGAGTTGAAACAGCAGCGAGGCAATTTGGTTTAGACTTCATACCATTAACAACAGAAAATTACGTATTAGTTTGCCATCATAAATCAGTCAAAAAATTTGCAGTTCAGCAGTTGATTGCTGAATTAAAAACTGAAAAATTTCAACAGTCGGTACTAAAGCTTGCTGGTTATAAGCCTTTTTGTTGTGGGGATGTTTGTAATTTAGAAGATATATTACCTTGGTGAACGCCTCATATATATTCGATTACCTTAGATAATTAAGGCTGTCTCAGCACAATCTATTGGCGACTGATCTACGCAATAGTTCCGAGTGTCGTCTATAAGTTGGCGTGTTTCTTTTTGTCTCTCATCCATCACAATAGTCAATAAAAAGCCGCCTTAAATTTAATTAAAGGGGCTTTGATTTTTAACCTCATTCAGCTCATTTATGGGCTTTATTTATGGATGCGTATTCTCTACATGGTGTTTTGCATCAACTGGACGAACCGTTAAATTGGCAAAAAAAGCAATAACCAATAGTGCTGCCATAACATACATAGTCGTATTGTATAGGCTTGGCGTTGGATCGATTGTGTCAGTGGGCACTAGTTCCATCAACTTGCTTACCGTTACGGTTTTAGCCGCAACCAATTCATTTAGCTGACCTACCGCTGAACCAAATTTAGCCTGAAATACAGCAGGATCTATTTTTGCAACTAAGTCGGCAATGGCATCATTTAGTGACATGTTTCTTAGATACGTGATAGCAAATGGCCCTAGGACGCCAGCAGTAGCCCACGCCGTTAACAAACGACCGTGTATTCCACCAACATGTAGCGTTCCAAAAATATCAGCTAAATATGCAGGGATAGTAGCGAAACCACCACCATACATAGTGAAAATAATCATGGTCGCAGCATAAAACATAATCAACCAAGTAACTGAAGGATCAGCACTCACCTGTGAGGCAGCATAAGGAATAGACAAGTATAGAAGGGTGCCCAAAGCGAAGAACCAGTGATAAGTGTTTTTTCTACCAATGAAGTCTGAAATAGAAGCCCAAAAGAATCGTCCACACATATTAAATACAGAAATCATTAATACATATGTACCGGCAAAAGTTGCTGTAGCAACCGTTGGTAAAGTGGAACCAAAAATATCTACCATCATCGTTTTCGCAACACCAATTACGCCGATACCAGCAGTAACGTTGAAGCAAAGTACAACCCATAATTTCCAAAATTGTGGTGTCTTAATCGCTTGATCAATGTGCACATGGTTGTGACTAATCATGCTCTTAGCTGATTCATCTTTAGCTGGTGGCTTCCAACCTTTTGGCTTCCAGCCTTCTGCAGGAACACGGTATGAAAAAGAAGCGATGATCATAACTATAAAGTACACAATACCTAGAGTTAAGAATGTACCTGCAGCGCCCGTGTTGCCGGTGCCCACTGCGTATACACCAGCATCACCAGGGATCGCCATTGTCGCAGCTTCACTTGCAGTTGCAACCACAACTTCTATGTTTCCCGAAGCGGATTCAAAAAAACGTTTACCCGCTTCAGTTATCAATTTAACTGAACCTTCGGCTCCAACATAAGTGGGTGCAACAGCATGCAGCTTTAATAAAAAAGCAATTAAAGGTGCGCCGATCATAGCCCCACCACCAAAACCCATAATTGCCATACCCGTGGCCATGCCACGTTTATCTGGGAACCAGCGAAGTAAGGTCGAAACTGGAGATACATACCCTAAACCCAACCCACAACCGCCAAGGGCGCCGTAACCTAGGTATACCAGCCACAATTGATGAGTAGCGATACCGATACTACCAATAACAAATCCACCCCCCCATAAAAAAGCTGCGGTAACTCCAACACAGCGAGGGCCCACCGCTTCTAGCCATTTACCGGCAACTGCGGCAGATAAACCAAGAAACACGATTGCTACAGAAAATATCCATACAACACTACTCAATGTCCAGTCACCGGCAGAACCTGTGACTACGCCTAACTCTTTGATTAACGCAGGATTAAAAATACTCCAGGCATAAACTGAGCCAATACATAGATGGATTGCAATAGATGCTGGGGGGACTAACCAGCGATTAAATCCCGCTTTGGCAATGATCTTTTCTTTCATCAAAAAAGAAAAAACCCCACCAATTTTATTAGACATATGCTTTAACCTTTTTATTATAAATTAAGAGAAATTTGTTTACCTTCAATTTGTCCATGTAAAACGTTTAATTTTTATTTTTTTATTTTTTTATTCATGTTTTATGCAATAAAAGTAATACATAAAATATTCACTAAGAGTTTTTTGCTCCAGTTTCACAGTAGCCGGCATTCAGTAATGTTTAGTGAAAGTAAAGACAATAAATAAAGAAAATGTGCAATTTCATAAATGCAGAAATATGATTTATTAGTTATTATTAATC
>OOGD01000133.1_pt1 | contig 16966 bp, 19 predicted proteins | sample 1670381 | NCBI WGS metagenome assembly OOGD01 (sample SAMEA98146918, study PRJEB22522) | marine metagenome | biome: marine biome; feature: marine water body; material: sea ice | place: Arctic Ocean | collected 14-Sep-2015 | depth 1.3 m | reverse complement strand
CAACTGATGACTCTCTAATCAGTTGTAAATTGAATTGGGATCTTATATTTACATCTAACTAGGTAGCGCTAATGGAAGTCATTAATCTATTGCTACACCATCAAATAAATCAACGTTTATAAATTATTTAACAATATCAAAGTATTTATAAATCTTGGTTTTCTGGTTGGTAAATAATTTAACTATTATTAGAAAAGCTTTGTATTATATTTTCTATTTCTTCGATATTTTGTTGTAGAAGCTCAACCATATTAGGATCAAACTGCTGACCTTTTTGTGACACTATTATGTCCATCACTTTTTCCAATGGCCATGCTTTTTTATAACTTCGTTCGGTTCGCATTGCATCAAAAGCGTCAGCAAGGCCAGTAATACGGCAAAATATATGAATATTTCTCCCAGATTTACCATTTGGATAACCTTTTCCGTTCCAGTGCTCGTGATGGTCCCTAGCGATGAGTGCAGCCGTTTTAATCAGAGGACGATTAGAATCTTTAAATAAGTTATAACCTATCTCTGCATGGTGACGAATTTCTACCATTTCATCTTCATTAAGTTTGCTAGGGTTCAGTATTATGTTTTCTGAAATTCTAATTTTCCCAATATCATATAAGGGAACAGCCAGACATAAGGTTTTTAAATCTTCTTTAGAAAGTTTGGCTGCACGGCCTAAAACATCACAAATTTTGACCATACGTTGTGTATGATTTTTACTACCGTAACTTGTTCCTATTATATCTGCTAGTTGCTCAATAATTTCCTGTTGTGTATCTTCAACATCCTTTTTTAACAGCACGTTATCAAATGCGACCTGCACATTTCGAGAAAACATGTCGACTAAATTTTCATCTGATTTTGTCAATTTTCTTGGTAAGCCAGACATATAAAGCAGTGAACCTTTCTTCGTTTTACCACCACAATAGGCCACCAAATACTCGTCTTCAAATATGATAGATTTATTTACATAAGCTTGCTGACAAGAAATTAACTCTTTCCCATCGATCACTTGCTCAAGCCTTTTACCTTCTGTATTTGCATATTCTCCTTTACCCGTGAACACAAATAGCTCCGAAGAATTATATTGTTCAATAGGCTTTGGACCAACAACAGCTGAGGTTAAGTATGCAGTATCTTGGGTGCCCCCCAACAAAGAAGCCAGTTGTTGTAAAATACCTCGAATAAAACTTTCTAAAGAATGAAAGCTAAATAAGTTGGCGGATGCCAAAATTATTTTTTCTAAACCTTGTCTATTTTCTTCAATAACAATAATATCTCGATAAGATCGAAGAGCGGCAAGGACTACCGTAAATAGTTTTTGAGAAGTCAGCTCAGTCTTAGATTTATAATCATTAATATCGTAATTAATGATTACATCACGTTCTGGAGCTTGACCTGGTTGGCCTGTGCGTAAAATAATTCGGGTAAAATGGTTATTCGCTTCGTTTCTAATAAATTCTGCTACTTTTAAACCTGCGTCATCAGTCTCCATAACAACATCAAGAAGTACCACTGCTATGTTTTCATGTTGAAGGAACATTCTTCTTGCTTCTTCACCATCAAACGCACTAATAAATTCAAGGTCCTTTTCTTGGAACACAAAATCTCCGAGAGCTAGCTTAGTCACTGCGTGCACTTCTGGCTCATCATCAACGATCAATACTTTCCACTTACCCTGTAACTCAATTTCTTCGTCAGTATCTTCTGCAAACAAAATTTCGTCAGACATAACACTTTCCTATAGAATAACGACTCGATAATGGTCAAATAGTTTTTTAAATAGTTACAACTTTGCAAAGTAAAAGCTTATTTGTCGAACAACTTTATAATAAAACAAGTCAACTGCCAGCATAGTCCAATATAAAACAATAATAAAAAATTAATGTTCCTTATTTTTCTACTTTCCCTAAAGAAACACGTGGAAAACCATTTAGGTCATATTCGTTTCGAATTTGAATAAAACCATGTGCAGTTAAAATATCTCTTATCGGGTCACTTTGCTGATAACCATGTTCAATAACTAACCATCCATCAGCAGCTAGGTAGTGCTTACTTTGAGAAACAATTAAACGAATATCATCAAGACCATCTGAGCCAGATGTTAAGGCACTGCTGGGCTCAAAACGCACATCACCTTGAAGTAAATAGCGGTTATTGTCTTCGATATAAGGCGGGTTTGTGACTATTAGATTAAATTGTTGATGCTCAACGGCAGAAAACCAGTCACTTTGAATAAAATTGACTCGTTCGAGTTTATGAATGGTGGCGTTATCTTTAGCTAATATAACCGCTTCGGCAATTTTATCTAACCCAGTTATTAACCAATTAGGTTTTTCACTCGCCAACGCCAATGCAATAGCGCCCGAGCCAGTACCCAAGTCTAGTACTTTTGCACATTTAGCCAAATCAAGAGACAAAGATATTTCAACTATCAACTCAGTTTCGGGACGCGGTATTAAAGTGGCTGCAGATACATTTAAACGTAAAGTCCAAAAATCTCGGAAGCCAATAATATACGCTACCGGGTGCCCTAAAATCCTTTGTGACATGTAATGTTTAAATATTTCTGTCTGCAATTTATCTAGGCGCTTTTCAGGCCAAGTGTGTAGATAAATAACTTCTCGCTGTAAAGATGCGGCCAACAAAATTTTGCTGTCAATTGCAGCACAATCATGCAGGCCATCATCACTTACATTATGGGAACTGAGCTGCTCTCTGGCCCAAGACAATGCTTGAGCAATGGTTAATAACATATTGCCAAGAACGGTTTATTCATCAGAAAGTGAGGACAATAAATCAGCTTGATGTTCTTGCCTAATAGGTTCCAATACGGCATTGAGTTCACCAGCAATCACATCATCTAAACAATAAAGAGTTAAATTAATCCGATGATCGGTAACCCGTCCTTGTGGAAAGTTATAAGTACGAATTCGTTCTGAACGGTCACCACTGGCCACTAGGTTTCGGCGTGTAGACGTTTCTTCAGCTTGGCGTTTATCTTCTTCTAATTGTGTCAATCGAGACTGTAATATAGCCATCGCTTTAGCACGATTTTTATGTTGTGAACGTTCGTCTTGGCACTCCACGACTATTCCTGATGGATTGTGAGTAATACGGATCGCAGAGTCAGTTTTATTAACGTGCTGACCACCGGCACCTGAAGCTCTAAAGGTATCAATTTTCAAATCGGCTTTATTGATTTCAATAGTCTCAGATTCAGGGACTTCAGGCATCACTACCACAGTGCAAGCTGAAGTATGAATTCGCCCTTGCGACTCAGTATCAGGTACACGTTGAACGCGATGCCCGCCTGACTCAAACTTCATAATCCCGTAAGACCCATCACCAATGATATTAGCAATCACAACTTTATAGCCTCCGTGATCGCCTTCATTAGACGTCACTAATTCGACTTTCCAGTTTTGTTTTTCAGCATAGCGACTGTACATTCGAAATAAATCACCTGCAAAGATAGCGGCTTCGTCCCCTCCTGCACCGGCACGTATCTCCACAAAACAATTACTTTCGTCATTAGGATCTTTAGGAAGTAATAATACCTGTAATTCTTGAGTAAATTCTTCGATACTTTGTTTAGCTGATTTATATTCTTCTTGAGCCATCTCACGCATATCTGCGTCGTCTTCTTGCATCATTTCTTGCGCAGATTCAAAATCTTTCTGAGCACTTTGATAGTCACGAAAACACTTCACTACACCTTCTAACTGTGAATATTCTTTAGTCAAACCTCTGTATCTGTCTTGATCTGCGATGACTTCAGCATCACTCAGCAAAGCTTGCACTTCTTCGTAGCGATCATCTAATACTTCAAGTTTCCGTTGTACTGATTCTTTCATTATATTTCCATGTGCGGACTATTTTAGCCGCTAATTATCTGATTTTTTTAGATCTAATGCATCTATAAGTAATTCAAGCTGCTGTGAGTTTTGTTCACTAGCCGCATTTTTCAAAGCTTTAGTAGGTGCATGAATTAGGCTATTGGTTAATTTGTTAGCAAGTTCAATTATAATTTGTTCAGCATTTCTACCGTCCGCAAGCTGATTTAATGCTTTACTGACTAAGTTATCACGCTGCAACTCACTTTGATCGCGAAAACCTTTTATCACATCAATCGACGCTTGGCTTTGCTGCCAACGCACAAACTGTTGTACCTGCTGCGTCACCATTTCGTTAGCAAGGGCAGCAGCATCTTGTCGATTGGCGAGGTTTTTTTCTACTATTTGTTGTAAATCATCTACTGTATAAAGATAAGCATCATCCAATTCACCGACCTCTGGTTCGATATCTCGAGGCACGGCCAAATCGACTAAGAAAATGGGTTTATGTTTGCGTTCTTTTAATGCACTTTGCACTAAACCTTTACCTAAAATAGGTAATTGACTGGCAGTTGAACTGATCACGATGTCTGCATCTTTTAAATGCTGAGGGATCTGCGCTAATGTCAAAACCGATGCATTTAAGGGGCCTGCAATAGCTCGAGCTCTTTCTAACGTGCGGTTGGCAACAGTTAACGATTTAACATTTTGTTCAAACAAATGTTTTGCCACAAGACCTATAGTTTCACCTGCGCCAATCAATAACACACGACTTTGCTCTAGCGATGAAAAGATATGTTTGGCTAATTGTACCGATGCATAGGCAACAGAAACTGCATTAGCGCCAATATCTGTTTCACTACGTACTCTTTTGGCTACCGAGAAAGTATGTTGGAACAGCCTTTCGAAATCTCCTTTGATAACACCAGAATTTTTGGCATCAGTGAATGCTTGCTTAACTTGCCCCAAAATTTGTGGCTCACCTAACATCATGGAGTCTAACCCACAGGCCACGCGCATAATGTGATTAACGGCTTGTTGGTCAGTATACAGATAGCTGTTGTCTTTTAATTCTTTGGGTTGTACACCATGAAAATTAGCAAGCCAAGTAGAAATATAATTTGTCTGTGTGTCATCAAGTTGTGCATAAATCTCGGTTCTATTACAAGTTGACAAAATCACAGACTCAACAGCGCCTGTCTCTTGCCGTAAGGATGCCAGCGCCTTCACTATTGCATCAGGTGAAAACGCTATTTTTTCACGCAATTCAATTGGGGCTGTTTTATGGTTAATACCAAAAGCAATTAGGGTCATGGAATGATTAGGTAAGCTACAATATGGGTTAGGCCGATTTAATGGCCGCATTGTACGCAAAAGGTAAAACTATTGAAAGCAATGTCACTTGTATGTTCCTATTACCTTAATCGATTTTATTATTATAGAGCGTTATTGAAATTGTGATGCCAACTTATTACTTAAAAAAACAAACTTTATGTATATTTATCCTTGTTTTTTTTCTGGCGGGTTGTGGCACCCTATCCAAACCGACGGTCAGTTTAAATTCGACTGTTCATCAGTTATCGTTGAAACAACAAGAAAGTTGGTTGATAAAAGGTAAGATAGGTTTTAGAAATTCTGAAAAAAATCAAAGTGCTAATTTTAGGTGGCAACAAAACCAACAACAATATCAGCTTAATTTGACATCTATTATTGGTACCTCACTACTTAATTTGAAGGGTGATAAAAAAGGCGTCACTTTGACCACTGATGATGAAATTTATCAAGACTCTGACCCTAGTTATTTAATTTGGCGGGTAACAGGTTGGCAAATACCTGTAGAAAAATTACGTCTATGGATAAAAGGACAACATCAAAAGAACGATAAGGTGCTGATCAGTAGTCAAGGTTGGATCAACCAATTGCAACCTATGTGTAATAAGTGCAAAAATTGGTTAATTAACTATGACAATTATAAATTAGTAGACGGTATATGGTTGCCTCATAAAGTGTTATTACAAAATAACAACAATCAACTGATAATCCGTGTTAATAAATGGGAATTGCATGAGTAAACAACCTTTGGACTGGTGGCCAAGCCCAGCCAAACTAAACTTATTTTTGCACATTAACGGCCGATACAAAAACGGTTACCATCAATTACAAAGCTTATTCCAAGTACTTGACTACGGTGATGAGCTTGCTTTTGAAGTCAATTATTCTAATGAAATTAAATTAGTGGACCCCATTGAAGGGGTCGCTGACAATGATAATTTAATAATCAAAGCTGCTTTGTTATTGAAGCAAAGTTTGCCAAATAACCCATCCCATAATTTGGGTTGTGATATTCATCTTAAAAAACGTTTGCCAATGGGCGGTGGTATTGGTGGTGGCTCATCAAATGCAGCAACCACTTTGCTAGTTCTAAATAAGTTATGGAATTGTCAATTATCTGACACAAACTTATCAACACTAGGCTTAACTCTGGGTGCGGATGTACCTATTTTCATTCAAGGAAAAACAGCTTTTGCGGAAGGTGTAGGTGAAAAACTACAGCAAGTTAGTCTCCCAGAAAAAAATTATTTAGTATTGTTTCCTGATAGCCATGTATGCACAGCTGAGATATTTTCATTGCTTGAGTTGCCTAGAAATACAGCAATAATTAATTTTAACGATTATAGCTTTGCTAACACTCATAATGATTGCCAAGAATTAGTCTGCAAACACTATCCGAATGTTGCAAAAGCATTACACTGGTTGTTAGAATACGCGCCGTCGAGAATGACCGGCACTGGAGCATGTGTTTTTGCAATATTTGAAAATCGCAAGGAAGCGCTAGATGTTCAGGCTTTATTACCACAAGGCAGTACAAGCTTTGTTGCGAGTGGGGTTAACACATCCCCTTTACACATAAAGCTTCAAACACAAATATATTAAGTTTAATTGGGGTATGGCAATAGATAATGCTCAACGGCGGTTCGTTGATACTACTCTAGCTTACCCAGCCAAATTATTATTGTATTATACTGAGGTGGCAAGTTTTACCCGCAACTGCTTTCGGCACAAATTTGATGGCCTCAGCAGATTTAAAAATTGTTTGTTAAGCGAGTTATGAACATCGACAACTTCGTTGATTCTTATTCAGCTAAGCCAGCCATTTTAAGTCGCTGTTAGAGCAGCCAGCTTGTTATGCGCTCATATCGTTGTTTCAACCTCAGTGACTACAGCCATAATTTGGTGGACATGTTGAAGTTGTATTATTGGACAGTGGACACCCTGTTGATAAAAATATTTATCTCAGAAACTATTATGTAATACGTGTTGAGGCAGCATTTTTGATCAATGACTATTTCGTTGATTCAAATTTATCTACTCCAGCCAATTTTAAAGCGATACATGTTGAGGCAGCATTATTTGAACCGTACTATAAATAGGTTCAAAACAAACAGCCCCAGCTAATTAATAAGCACTGAGGATATTACCGTGCCGGATATGAAGATTTTCTCTGGAAATGCAGTACCTGAATTGGCCCAAAAAGTAGCTGATAGGCTTTACACCAAGCTAGGACACGCGAGTGTTGGACGTTTTAGCGATGGGGAAATCAGTGTAGAAATTCACGAAAATGTACGTGGCTCAGATGTATTTATTATCCAATCAACTTGTGCACCAACTAACGACAATTTAATGGAATTGATTGTAATGATCGATGCATTTCGTCGAGCATCCGCGGGACGAATTACTGCTGTTATTCCTTATTTTGGGTATGCACGACAAGACAGAAGAGTGCGTTCAGCCAGAGTACCTATAACAGCTAAAGTCGTTGCCGATTTTTTGTCAAATGTGGGTGTTGATCGTGTTTTAACTATCGATTTGCACGCCGAACAAATTCAAGGATTCTTTGACGTACCAGTGGATAATGCTTTTGGTACACCGATTTTGTTAGACGATATGCGTCAACGTGATTTTCATAACCCGGTTGTAGTATCTCCAGATATTGGTGGTGTGGTCCGAGCTAGAGCGTTGGCTAAGTTGATGAACGATACCGACTTGGCAATTATCGACAAGCGTCGGCCCAAGGCTAATGTCGCCCAAGTAATGCATATAATAGGTGATGTTCAAGACCGCGATTGTATCATTGTTGATGACATGATCGATACTGGTGGCACTTTGGCAAAAGCGGCAGAGGCATTAAAAGCACATGGTGCCAGAAATGTTTATGCTTACGCAACACACGCTATATTCTCGGGCAATGCTGCACAAAATTTACGTGACTCTGTGATTGATGAAATTATTGTTACAGACAGCATACCTCTGCGCGATGAGATTAAAGCCATACCCAAAGTCAAACAACTTACTTTATCAAATATGCTTGCTGAAGCTATTCGAAGAGTCAGTAATGAAGAGTCCATTTCAGCCATGTTTGAGTACTAGTCTGGTAATTATTATTCCTTTAAAAGCGGCTTTTAAAAGCCGCTTTTTTATTACTAAATAGTTCACAACTTTATTGTTTCTGTTGGAATGTGGTGTTAATATTCGCCGCCCTTTTTTAGGGATGTAGTCAAGTTGTTGCCTCATGGCAGTCAATTAGCTATTTAACGTAAATTTTGGTCGCAAAAATTTACACACATTTTACTATTATTGGAGTTACCTCAATGTCTGAAGGAATTTTCACACTAGATGCAGAAATCCGCACTGATTTAGGGAAAGGTGCGAGCCGCCGCCTACGTCACGCTGAAAAAGTACCTGCTGTCTTATACGGAGCGAACAAAGAAGCCGTTTCTTTGACTCTTAACCACAATAAAGTTTTCCAAGCTCAAGGCTTTGAAGCGTTTTATTCTCATGTTCTTACATTGAATATTGGTGAAGAGAAAGTAGAAGTATTGGTTAAAGACATGCAACGTCATGCGTTTAGACCTCTTGTTATGCACCTTGATTTTTTACGTGTTGACGCGAAAAAAGCATTACAAACGAACGTACCGTTGCACTTCTTGAACGAAGAAAATGCTGAATCAATCAAACTAAACGGTGGCCATGCTGAGCATCACATGGTCGATGTAGAAGTTAGTTGTTTACCAGGTGACCTGCCTGAGTTTATCGAAGTTGATTTGATGAATGTTGACCTAGATCAAACGGTTCATTTAACTGATTTAGTATTACCTAAAGGCGTAACTTTAGTTGAGCTAAATAAAGGCGAAACGCATGATTTGGCTGTTGTTACAGTTAAACTAGCAAAGGGTCCTAAAGTTGAAGGCGATGCAGCTGAAGCAGACGAAGCTTCGGAATAAGTTGCTTGTCTGATAAACAATTAGAGCATATCAGCCTAATTGTGGGCCTGGGTAATCCAGGCCCTGAGTACCAGCATACCCGCCACAATGCTGGAACATGGTTTGTTGAGTCACTTGCTAAAATTTACAATTGCTCCCTAAAACTAGAAAATAAATTTTATGGCTATACTGGTCGTGTCTCCATTGCTGGGCGAGATATAAGGCTTCTCATTCCTACTACTTTCATGAATAAAAGCGGACAATCTGTTGCAGCAATTGCAAATTTTTATCGCATTCCAATATCTGGCCTATTAGTCGCGTTTGACGAATTGGATCTCCCACCAGGGGTTACCAAATTTAAAACGGGTGGTAGTTCGAGTCAAAACGGAATTCGTGACATTGTGAGTAGCTTGGGCAATCAAAAAGATTTTTTGCGTTTGCGTATTGGTATCGGCCATCCTGGCGATAAAAATCGCGTTACCGGTCATGTATTAGGCAAAGCACCTCAAAAAGAACAGCAGCAAATCGAGGATGCTATTGATGAAGCTACCCGTTGTCTTGAAATATTAGTCAAAGACGACCTCAAAAAAGCCATGAATCGCCTGCATTCGTTTAAGGCGGATTGACAATTCACAAGAAATTAAGAATGACGGATTACGTCAGTTCATTTATAAAATTAAAAGGAAAAAAAAATGGGTTTTAAATGCGGCATAGTCGGTTTACCAAACGTCGGCAAATCGACACTTTTCAACGCCTTAACTAAGGCTGGTATTGAAGCGGCTAACTTCCCATTTTGTACTATTGAACCTAATACGGGAGTTGTTCCTGTGCCCGATTTACGCTTAGACAAACTTGCAGCAATCGTTAATCCTAAACGCACAATTCCAACCACCATGGAATTTGTTGATATCGCAGGCTTAGTGGAAGGTGCATCCAAAGGCGAAGGTTTAGGAAATAAATTTTTAGCTAATATTCGTGAAACAGATGCAATAGGTCATGTTGTACGTTGTTTTGATGATGATAATATAGTTCATGTCTCAGGCAAGATCAGTCCCCAAGATGATATTGAAATTATCAATACAGAATTGGCATTATCTGATTTAGAGACAACGGAAAAAGCACTACATAGAGTTGCAAAAAGAGCAAAAAGTGGTGATGCAGATGCTAAATCTGAGCTCAAAGTATTAGAAAAAATCAAACCTCATTTAGATGCGGGTGAATTATTACGTTCAGTCGAGCTAGATAAAGATGAATTAAAACTTATCAGCTACATGAATTTTTTAACGCTAAAACCAACCATGTATATTGCGAATGTGAATGATGATGGTTTTGAGAATAATCCATATTTAGACAAAGTACGTGAAATTGCTGCGGCAGAAGGTGCAGTAGTCGTTGCCGTTTGTGCTGAAATGGAATCTGAAATTGGTGAACTAGACGAAGAAGAAAAAGCCGAATTCATGGCGGATATGGGGCTAGAAGAACCTGGTCTAAACCGCGTCATTCGTTGTGGTTACGAACTACTAACACTACAAACCTATTTCACAGCTGGCGTTCAAGAAGTACGTGCATGGACTTTCCCAGAGGGCTCCACAGCACCCCAGACGGCAGGGATCATTCATACAGATTTTGAAAAAGGTTTCATTCGTGCTGAAATCATTGGTTATGATAACTTTGTTGCTTTTAATGGCGAACAAGGTGCCAAAGACGCAGGTAAATGGCGTCTAGAAGGAAAAGAATACATAGTAAAAGATGGTGATGTGATCCACTTTAGGTTTAATGTATAAATTATTTAAATGCCCGCTCGACAATGCGGGTGTTTTATATTTTACATCCGAAATATTTTCTTTGTTAATTGCTTTGTGTCATTACCAAAAAATTATAAACAACATCATCGTTTTATTCTTATGCAATAGCTTCTTTACTGAGTACTTGCGCTGCCCATTGATTAATACTCATACCACTAAGTTGAGCAGTCTTCGCGATTGCTTTATGCACTTCCGGCAGCATACGTAGCATTAATTTTCCAGAATAATATTTTGTCGGATCCTTACCGACTTTCTTACAAGTTTTTAAATAATCTTCTATTGCTTTTACAAAGGCTAATTTTAAATCAGATACATTGTCAGCAAAGAATTCTATTTTATCGGTAATTCCCACTATATGACCAACAAAGTAGTCATTTTCAGCATTAAACTCAATCCGCGCCGCATAACTTTTATAAAATAATGAATTACTACTCATATTGTTACTCCTAATTGTTTGATAAAAGTTAGCCAACATTTTAGATGTTATGTATTATTTTTCTTGATTCTAATACCAAATAGCAAACTTTTGGGATGTAATCCTTCAAACATCTTAATGGTCAACACGATAAAAAATATTTTTTCATCTAATCAGATCAGAAGATCTAACTTAAAATATACGATTTAATTTAAACCAAGGCATAGATGACATCACTAAATGATATCATATTGACTAACATATAAACAAAACTACACCTTCTTGCCTAGTATCTAACCAAACAGACATTTTATGTCATAAAACGGTTGACGAGAAAAAGCTAGATCAGCATAATACGCGCCACTTCGGAGACGGAGTGATTAGTGGCTACATAGCTCAGCTGGTTAGAGCACATCACTCATAATGATGGGGTCGCAGGTTCGAGTCCCGCTGTAGCCACCACTTTTATCTTGTTAGGATAAAGGTATGCGGGAGTGGTGGAATTGGTAGACACGCTGGATTTAGGTTCCAGTGCTTCACGGCGTGAGAGTTCGAGTCTCTCCTTCCGCACCATTGTTGGGGTATAGCCAAGTGGTAAGGCAACGGGTTTTGATCCCGTCATTCGTTGGTTCGAGTCCATCTACCCCAGCCATTTTACTGTGAGTAATTAGACCAATTACTAGCACAGTTTGTGATAAATATGTTTTGTACCTTTCTTTAGGGTATTTTATATCTTTAGTAAATAAGTCCATTGGGGTATAGCCAAGTGGTAAGGCAACGGGTTTTGATCCCGTCATTCGTTGGTTCGAGTCCATCTACCCCAGCCATATTTAGATTATAAATATGCCATTTAGTTTAAGAGCTGTTATAAGCTGATTTGTAGATTTATAGTTGTAGTAAAAAAATGCCAAGCTAATGCTTGGCATTTTTGTTTTTATCGATTCACTTTGTACCCTAGACTTAAATGCCATTAAACGGCAAACTTCCAACATGTATTTAAACACTTGTGAGTCAAATCTTGATTAACGAAATTGTCGCTTTTATTAACAACATTCTTTGGGGTAACGGTCAGATATTGATCTACATGTTGATAGCAGCGGGTGTGTGGTTCTCAGTAAAATTAGGTTTTATTCAAATTCGACATTTTGGCCATATGTTTTCAGTAATGAAAGGCAGTACCCAAAGCGATAAAGCAGGTATAAGCTCGTTTCAAGCGTTATGTACCAGTTTATCCGCCAGAGTGGGCACAGGTAACCTTGCAGGAGTTGCTGTCGCAATTTCACTAGGTGGCTCTGGTGCTATTTTCTGGATGTGGGTTATTGCACTTCTTGGCATGGCTACTGGCTTTGCAGAAAGTGTGCTTGGACAACTTTATAAAGTTAAAGATACAAATGGAGAATACCGCGGTGGGCCCGCTTATTATATTCAACAGGGCTTAAACAAGCGTTGGTTAGCTGTCATATTTTCGTTGTTTTTATTTTTAGGCTACGGCTTTATTTTTAGTGCAGTACAAGCCAATACTATTACTGACGCGCTAAATCATGCTTACGACATCCCTACCCTTTATTCGGGCTTGGTTATTATTGTCTTTGCCGGGTTGATTGTTATGGGTGGTTTACGTGCTATCGCTAAATTCGCCGAATGGGTCGTACCTTTTATGGCTGTAACCTATGTAATGGTAACTTTAGCGATTACTTTTCTAAATATTCAATTAGTACCAGCAATGTTGTGGGACATTATTAGCTCAGCATTCGGTTTACAAGAAGCTGGCGCTGGTGCAATGGGCGCAGCATTTAAACACGGTGTGCAACGTGGATTATATTCTAACGAAGCAGGATCAGGTAGTGTACCTCATGCCGCTGCAAGCGCTACGCCTAACCCTAATCATCCTGTGTCGCAAGGATATGTGCAGATGCTGGGTGTGTTTATCGACACTATGATCTTATGCACGTGTTCAGCAATTGTTATCTTATTAGCTGGTGGTGCATCAGGTGAAGGCATGGAGGGTATTCGCTTGACTCAAGACGCTATGAGCTCACACTTAGGTGAAGTCGGAGGGGATTTTGTCGCTGCAGCCATCAGCTTATTTGCGTTTACTTCAGTTGTTGCAAACTATGCTTACGGGGAAAGTAACCTTCACATGTTTAAACTAGATAATAAATTAGGCCGAACAGCCTATACAGTGGGCTATTTATTGATGATCCTATGGGGTTCTATGGCTGCATTGCCTGAAGTGTGGGCGATGGCAGATATGGCATTAGGTCTGATGACAGTGATAAATATTACCGCACTAGTATTAATGACCCCCACTATCGTTTCCATTAGTAAGGACTATTTTGCCAAACGAGATAGTGGCAAAAAAATTAGTTACAAATCTGGTGATTGTGAAATACAGGGTAAATCAAAAAAAGGAATTTGGGATTAGCTACATAACTTAGAATGTATAATAAAAAGGGGCTAATTATGCCCCTTTTTATCAAATAAAATCCTACATTGTGTTACTTACTCCAAGAAAATGTCTGGAATGCATCATCAACGGGTGTCTCGGCCAAGTGATTAGTAAAATTACTCATCACTTTTTGTGCCAGAATAAGCACTATATCAAGTAAGTTTTGTTTATTAAAACCTGCAGTATAAAATGTATCTATATCAGCCTGCTCTACGATACCTCTGTTTCTGACCATTAGCAGAGTTGTATCGCGCAAGGTTTCTAATTTAACCGACTTAAGAGGTGATTGATTACGCAAAGCTTCTGTTATTTCTGCATCGACGCTCATCATATTAGCGATAGCAGTATGTGCGGGTACACAATAATGGCAGCCATGTTCAACATTAATAGTTTGCCACACAACAGTCAGCTCATCTTTATCGAAGGATGCATTTTGCGCCAATTCATGTAGCTTTTGATATGCGTCCAGCAAAGCTGGTGACTCAGCCATAATGGCGTGGAGATTAGGCAGCATACCAAAACCTTTTATTGATTTTTCCAATAAAGGTTTTGCAGCTTCCGGGGCGGTTTCCAAGTTATACAATTCAAAGTTACTCATATTTCTCTCTTTTATTAATAATAATTAATAGATGGCAAAGAAATAATATAACTGGACTTGAACGTTTGTTCAAGCTAAGTTTGAACAACTGTTCAAGTCCAGTTATGAGGTCGTTTATTTTGAAGTACAATCATGCCGAGGTATTAAACAAAGCCACTGAACTTTTTTGGCAAAAAGGCTATCAAGGGACTAAGATGCGTGATTTACAAGAGCATCTGGACATGCGTCCTGGTAGTATTTATGCGGGGTTTGGAAGCAAAGAAGCGTTATTTTTACAAGTATTAAATTGTTACGTAGAACAAAGTCTAAATAAAATAGATGAATATAACCGTTCGGTGACTCATCCACTTGAAGCATTAAAATACTTTGTCAGTGATTTTATTCTTGTTAATGGCAAACTAGAAAACTGTAGGATTTGTTTGTTGGTCAAGACGGTATCTGAGTCAGAAACAAGTCAACCTACATTACACACTCATGCATTGTCAGGCTTACAAAAAATTCAACAAAAATTTACAGAACTATTTACTCAGGCACAACAACTTAAATTATTAAGCCAAACAGCCAACACTGAACAGTTAGGTAAATGGCTACAAATGCAAATTATGGGTTTGGTGATCTATTCAAAGAACTGCGCGGAACAGCAGGATATTACTTTAATGATTGAACATATATTTTCTACATTTAGACAACCTTCTTAACTTTTATCAAATGCTGGGCGGCTGTCAGATAACAAATGATCTAAGTCTTTTTGTGCTTGTTTGGGGTTCAATAAATCTCCTTGTTGTAACATCTCACATTCATCATTAATCATTTGTTTAACCGTCACTGGGTAAAAACGGCAGTCCTCAGGCCGGTCGTAGTAGATGTCACAGGTATACACTGACTTTGATGGCTCGTCTGTGTTTTTGGTTTCTCGCAAAAAAGGGCACAAAGATAGTTGTTTACCGCTTTGTGGTGAAAACCAAATCAAGCCCTTTTTTACATACGCAGCGATATCAGGCTTAAACAGTTCCCACATATCAATGTCTTGATCTGATGCAGACAAATCACCATTGCTGTATTTAACACAGCACTTACCACAAGAATTACAATCCTGCATCAGGTCAACATCCTATGTAGGGTCATTATTTCCTTCGATTTGATTGCTTTTTCATACGCTGTGACTGTTCTGCCCTGTCGTTTTCGCGTTTTTCTTTTCGATCTTTTTTATCAGGCGTTAATGAGCCAGTCTTAAAGCGCTCTTTGCGATCGACTTTATCAGCAGCTTTTTTAGCCGCTACTGCAGCCATCTCTATCACCTCTAGTTCAATCATCTGGGGTGTTTCGAGGCTTATACGGCCAAGCTTTCCAGATCGCAGTTCATTAATAAATACTTCACATATTTTATGCAGGTTCACCCTTCCCCCTGTCATTAAAGCGCCACGTCGAGCTGCTGCAAGTTCCAAAAACTCAATTTCAGTGTTAGGTATATGCTCTAGCTCAAAACGTGTTTTAAGTAATTCTGGGTAGGCCCTAATTAAATAATCTGCAGCAAAAAAACCAACATCATCATATTCCATAGCAGTGTCTTTAATTGCACCAGTGGAGGCCAATCGATAACCACTATTTGGGTTCTCTAATTTTGGCCACAATATGCCTGGGGTATCGAACAAGGTAATACCATTGCCTAAATTAATCCGTTGTTGGGTTTTAGTAACAGCTGCTTCGTTACCCGTTTTAGCAATGACACGTTCCGCTAGAATATTGATCAGAGTTGACTTACCTACATTCGGAATCCCGACAATCATAGTATGTATAGGCTTAACACTGGCATCTTTTTCGGGCAACATTTTTCTGCATAACTCCAAGATTTGTTTCATCTTGGCTGGCTCTTCAGTTGTTGAAGTAAAGGTTTTAACCGCTCTTTCACGCTCAAGAAATTCCTGCCATGCGGCGGTAACATCTGGATCAGCAAGGTCAGTTTTACTCAAAACCTTGATACAGGGCTTGTCACCTCGTAGCTGAGCAATCATCGGGTTTTCGCTAGAATAGGGAATACGTGCATCAAGCACTTCAATTAGTACATCAACTTGTGGCAACGCCTCTTTTATTTCTTTTTGAGCTTTGTGCATATGCCCGGGATACCAATGAACTGCCATTTAATCTGCCTATTTAATCTAATAGATAAAGTGAAATATTTGGAAGGTAAGTGCTTTAATTAGCGTAGTGCATAACCAATTGAATGATCACCATAACCACCAACAAAGGTAATATCCAGCGACCCAACTGACCCATTTGTTCGCCCGACATTCTAAATTTAGAACGCTCAATCAATGGAACGACAACAATTAGAGCAATAAACAATACGGCTAAAATAATTAATACTGCCATCTACTACCTACCTTTCTATTGGGATTTGTTAGTGTTTTAAAAAACTAGAATTTTATGCCAAACCCATTGCATATTTCATAGCGTTATTTTTTATTGGACCTGCATTATTTGCCAACTTTAGGCCTAGGTTACGTAACAATGTGAATGGCATATTACTGTTGCTAAATAATGAATATAACAAATCCATGGCACTCATCATGATTAAATTATCTCGACGACGATTTTCTTCGTATTGTTT
>OOGD01000132.1_pt1 | contig 17108 bp, 15 predicted proteins | sample 1670381 | NCBI WGS metagenome assembly OOGD01 (sample SAMEA98146918, study PRJEB22522) | marine metagenome | biome: marine biome; feature: marine water body; material: sea ice | place: Arctic Ocean | collected 14-Sep-2015 | depth 1.3 m | reverse complement strand
CTTATCGAGACACCCATTGTTACAAAACGATAAAATATAATTTAAATCAATATATTACGGAAAATAGCACTACAACTGAAATCAGTGACGGAGTCACCATTTCAGTTGTAGGCAAAGCCGATGCTTTTTTCTTATCTTTTGCCTTACCCTCGACTCACGGCTCGCAAATATTACTTCAATTTAGTGGGTCAATCGCCATGCGGACACCGCGAGGGATGGTGGTAAGCGACAGCGCATAAAAATCCCCCACTCCTTTTACCTCCCGCTACTGCGTTGGAACACATCTGCTGGGCAGCTCTAGAACCTTACTGAATCGCCACCATTGACACGCGATACGTTACAGGTTACGGTTGAGGCAATCATTTACTACAACCTATAAATAAAGTGAAAGCTTAGCTTCTAAGGTAAATAGATAGGCATATGTTTGTTGATACAACGATAACAAATTAAAACGATACAAATGACTACCGGCACAAGAGGGATCTGGCATGGCAATCAAGAGTTTTAAACATAAAGGGCTTAAAAAGTTTTTTTATGATGGCGGCACAAGTGGCATACAGGATAACCACTTACAAAAAGTAGGCTATATATTAGACGCGATAGATGCTTCACATCATCCAAAGGACTTAAAGAGCATTTATGGGAATAAATTTGCAGAAAAGAAAGGCTCCGGTGCAGGGGTTTATAGTCTAGAAGTGAATGGCAATTGGCGTATCACCTTCCAAATACATGATGATGGAACAATGCTGGTGGATTACCGTGATTACCACGGCAAATCAATTAAGGCGATGTAACACTTACCTGATATCACAATTAAGCAGACATTTAGCTGCTCTATTAAAAAAAATTATGGAGATTAAGATGATACAAACTAGAAAGCCATCACATCCGGGTGAGTTTTTTAAGTTCACCATACTGGACGAACGCAAGATATCTATTACTGATGCTGCTACTTATCTTGGGGTTTCAAGAAAAGCATTAAGCGAGTTTACTAACGGCAAAGCAAAATGCTCTCACGCTATGGCTAGAAGGCTTTCTGAGTCGACGGGAACGGGTGTTTCTATTTGGATAAACATGCAGGCAAAGCTTGACACTTGGGAAGCTGAAAATATGCCTCTTCCCGATAACATCCAAGCTATACCGGATTACAAGGTCGCATAAAAAGTACTTTGAGTTAGCAGGTAAAAACTAAAGCCAACATCATCACGTTGGCTTGTTTGTGTCACCTCGCCAGAGCCTAAAAAACTCACCTAACAGCAAACACCGGATCCAATTCACTCACCCCCAACCCACTCTTCTTAGTCACCCGTAACTGCGTTGGTATCCTCTCCTTCATCGCCTCAATATGACTGATCACCCCAATCATCTTGCCCGATGCATTCAGGTTATCCAGCGCATCCAAAGCAATATCCAACGTTTCAGCATCCAAAGTGCCAAACCCTTCATCAAGAAACAGCGAGTCAATACTGGTTTTATGGCTGACTAGGTCAGATAGCGCCAAAGCAAGGGCAAGGCTCACTAAGAAACTCTCACCACCGGATAGGGTTTTGGTATCCCGCTCTACATCACCCTGCCAAGTATCAAGCACTGTCAGCGCTAGGCCTTGTTCTTCTTTTCTTTTAAGCAAATAACGACCATGTATGCGGTCGAGTTGTTTGTTGGCGAGGTAGACTAAGTTATCTAGGGTCAGGCCTTGGGCGAAACGGCGAAATTTGTCGCCGTTGGCTGAACCGATTAAGCCGTGTAGGTAACTTAGCTGATCGTAATCTTGTGTTTGTTGTTCGATTTGGTCGAGTAATGTTTGTTGCCGTGAGGTCTGTTTCTGGTCTGCCGATAATTGACTGCTAATGCCACCTCTGCTTTCTACTAGCCTATCTTTTTCAGTTTGTAGTTGCTGCAGTTGTGCCTTCACGTCTTCTTGTGAGGTTTGCTGCCACAAGGCTGCTTGTTCGATATTATTAAGCTGGTTAAGCTGGGCGGCGGATTGCTCTAACAACGTATTTGCCCGCTGTAATTGTGTATCGAGTCTTTGTTTCAAACTGATTAGCTGGCTGCGCTGTTGTTCGGGCAGCAGCGCCATTTCAAATTCGCATTGGTTAACAAAAGGGCTGTTAGTAAGTAACGCATGCCATTTATCGGTAAGCCCTTTAAGTGACAGTTCAAGCTCTGTTTGCTGTTGTGTTTTTGCTTTGATGGCTGCCAATAAGTCGTTATGTTGCTGATCGATTTGTTTGTGCATAGCAATCGCCAACTGATGGGATTGCTCGGTAGTACTTAGCTTAACATTGGCATTTTCTCTGGCGAGTGCCACTGTCTGTTCGCCAAATAATTGATGGCGCTGTTTAGCTTTGTCATCCCATTGTTGTTTAAGTTCAGATTCTTGTATTTGCTCTGATGACAGTTGTCCATCCAGACTCTGCAACAGCTTTTCGGCTACTGCATTTTCTGCACTTTTAAGCTCAAGTTGTCGGCTTATTTGTTCTTTATCGTGCATTTTTTGCTGATAACAGGTGACATCTTTACGTTTAGCTTGCAGCCATTGCACCCATTCATTTTCTGGCGGAGCGACGTAACCCAAGGCAGTAATATTAGTGAGTAGGGCCGTGCGGTTTTTATCTATCAACTCAATGAGCTGTGCATATTCTTGCGTCGCTTTTTGGCTGCTTTGTTGCAACGATTGTTGGCTTTGTTCAAGTAATTTAAGTTTGCTGCTGAGTTTTTCACTCTCACGCTGGGTAATGTTTAACGCTTCTTTGTTGGCTTGGCGTTCTTTATCTAGCTGACTGATTAACTTTAATTGACTTGATACTTGTTCAAACTGTTTTTTAAGTGCCAGTTCAAAGTTTTGTAAGCTGTGCGAATCGTTGATGGCGAAGTTGAGTTGCAGTGTTGCTACTGCGCCCTGCCATAACGTTGTTAGCTCAGTTTCGAGTGTATTCGATTCAGCCAAGCAGGTGTGTAACTGCTTAATTTTAAGCTCTAGGGAGTCTCTTTTTTCGCGCACCGCTTTTCCGTCTTGTTCTAACTGATTTAACAGCGTGTCTGCTTGTTGTTTTCTGTCCACTGTTTCGGGAATATCTATGGCCATAGCCGATGATTGAGGGTGTTCGGTCGCACCGCACAACGGACATGCTTCATCTGCTTTAAGCAATTGGCGATATTGAGCTAGCTGCTCTTCTTGGCTGACGAGTTGTTGTAAATCTTTGCAGCGTTGGGTTTGCTCTTGGTACTTGTGCACTAAAGCATTGCGCTGTGTGCTTAATTCTTCGGTTTGTGTTTGGCTACTTTGCAATTCACTCTGACTGTGTGTTTTGTCTCTTTCTAATTGCACACAACGGCGCTGGATTTCTTGGGCGCTGTGCAGCTCGGGCCAGCGAGTATTAATAGTGGCTAATTGATTTTCAAGTTCGGTCGTGCCCGACTCAAGGCTGATGTTGTCGGTTTTTACGGTTAACTTTTGATATTGTGCTTCCTTTTCTGTCAGCGCCGCCTGTTGCAGGTTTAGACGTTCAGACAGGTTTTGCCATTGTCCTTGTAGACGTTGTTTAACCTTGATGTTTTCATTGAGTTGGCTGTCGATGCCTACTGTATGTTTTTGCAGTGTCTCGGCTGATAGACTATCACGTTTTAGTTGCTCCACTGATGCATTCCAACCGCTAAGTTGTTCGCCCACGGCACTGTCTGCTTGATGCTCAGTGAGGTAGTTTTGCGCAAGGCTATGTTGCGAGTTTAAGTCGGTTAACGCGGCGGTTAACACTTGCTGTTTGCTGACCGACTCTTGCTGTTGTTGTTGCAACTGGCGAAGAGCCTGCTGTTTATCACTGTGTTTTTCAGCTAAGACACTTATTTTATTATCAAGGGGCATAACCTGCTGTGTTATCAACTGCTCCTGACTTTGCTGAGCTTGTTTGCTGCTTTGTAATGAGTGTGCCGCCACAGACAACTTGTCGGCTGCGCTGGTTAACTCTACTCCCAACTTCGTTTGGGTTTGTTGCTGGGCAGACAATTGCTCATTCGTTTTTGTCTGTTGCTGTGTTACCTCAACTAAACGTCGCCAATTGGGCCGCAGGCGCTCGGCGGGCTCACTTTTTTCAAGCAAACTTAAATCAATTTTTGCATCAGCGATGGCTTCTTTAGCCTCGGTGTTTAAAATGCTGGCATCTTGTTGGCTTTGCTGGGCACTGAGTCGTTTTTCCAACCAGTTTATATGGCTTGTGTGGGTTGTAATTAGTTGCTCGATGCCTCCTTGTTTGTTTTGTAGTTGATTGAGTTCGTCTTGCAGCGCTTGCCTTTGCTCCGCGCTGAGCACTTGAAAGGTATTCGCCCCCGCCTGTAATTCGTTTAATCTTTGTTTGGCTTGGCTGAAGTGTTCATGCACCTTAACTGAAATCTGACCATAGACCTCAGTCCCGGTAAGCTCTTCGAGTAACTCCGCCCGTTTATTTTCATCTGCGTTAAGAAACGCGGCAAAATTCCCTTGGGATAACATCATTGACTTGGTAAAGCGGCCAAAGTCTAGACCTGTTAGTTTTTCTATTTCTTCGCTTTTTTGCCTAATTTGGGTGGCCAGTACTTTGCCTGTGGCTACTTCGGCTAATTCTGCATCTGCGGGTTGTAGATTACCGTCTACGTTGCCCCGTGAACGGCGCATACTCCAAAAAGCTCGATAGGCGGTGCCTTTTACTTCAAACTCCACTTCTGCCAAACATTCAGACGTGCCTCGTGTCATGATTTCGTTAGATGAATTAGTGATTTGTCCCAGCCTTGGGGTTTGATGATAAAGCGCCAAACAAATTGCATCTAATAAGGTGGTTTTACCCGCACCGGTTGGCCCAGTGATAGCAAATAGGCCGTTTTCGGCGAAAGGTGGTTGGGTAAAATCAATTTTCCATTCCCCCTTAAGTGAGTTGAGGTTTTTTAATCGAATGCTTAAAATTTTCATCCGTCCGTCCCCTGATGCTCTACCTCAGACAATATTTGGCTAAACCGCTGTCGCACTTGTTGCAGTGTGGTTTTTTCTGAGTCCACTTCAGGGCTTGTATCAAATGTCTCCATAGCTAAGCGTTTTTCAAATACGTCTTCGGGGGTTAATTCAGCAAGGGTTTCACTTTGCATTTGACTCAGTAATTGTCTGCGCTGATTGCGTGAACGCCGCAGTTGCAATATTTCTACATTGAGCCCTTCGGTCATGGTTTGAATACGCTGCTGCAGATCGGCTAAATAATCCTGGGTATCCACCTCAAGACATAACCAGACAGGCTGCGTACCTGTATCAGCTTTTGTATTAGCTGTTGTGTTAGCTTTTGCATCAGCTTTGAGTTGTTGCAGTGCTTTCTCAATTTTTGCAAGGTCGCCCTTAATCACTAACATGGGCTGAAAAACAGGAATGGGGATAGGTTGTAAACTGGTGCGCTGTGCTCCGCTAAACTCCACCAGCATCACTTGCTTTTGGGTGCCCAGTTCATCAAAACTTAAAGGAATAGGCGAGCCGCAATAACGAATATGTTCTGATTTGGCTACTATCTGTGGCTTATGAATATGCCCCAGTGCAATGTAGTCGGCAGGGGGAAATCCGTCTGCGGCAAAGCCGTCTAAGGTACCGATGTAAATGTCGCGAACACTTTCGGATTGGCTGACCCCCAGCGCGGTTAAATGTCCAGTGGCGATAATAGGTAAATCTAGCCCGTCTGCTTTTTGTTCTTTTTGTTTAAGTAAGGCTATTTGGTACAGCGTTTGGTAATGCTGCTTAATGGCATCTCCTAGTGCTTGGCGTTTTTGTAATCCGGTTTCGCCTGCTGTGCTTTGCAACACATCTCTGGCTCTGATAAAAGGCACCGCACATAAAATAGCTGCTGGCTGACCTTGCTTATCGGGAATAGTAAACACTTGTTCATCAATTGCTATGCCGGTGCTGGCCACCACAAAGGTATTTAAACAGGCAAGAATTTGTTTGGATTCGTTTAGGGTAGAAACCGAGTCATGATTGCCGCCAAGGACCACCAACACACAGTTGAGCTGTTGCATATCCACCACAAACTGGTTATACATCTCTCGTGCGTAACTCGGTGGAGTGCCAGTATCAAATATGTCACCGGCTATAATAACCGCGTCTACCTGCTCACATGCTACCTGCTGTAAAAGCCAGTTTATAAACCTTTGATGTTCTTCTTTGCGACTTTTAGTGAAAAAATTTTGACCCAGATGCCAATCGGAGGTGTGCAGTATCTTCATTATTTGTATTTATGTTCCTTACTGGCAATAAATTTAGTTGCATCGTCCATAGACAAGGGTTTACTAAATAAATAGCCTTGAATGATGTCACACTGCATGTTTTTAAGAATATTGAGCTGTTCTTGTGTCTCTACACATTCTGCTACGAGAAGCATATTAAGACTTTTTCCGAGTGTAATGATGGATTGTACTATTCCATCGTTGGCCTGTTTTTGTCCCAGTCCTTTTATAAAACTGCCATCAATTTTAAGTGTGTCTATAGGTAAGTCTTGTAAATAACTCATACAAGAATAACCGGTCCCAAAATCATCAATGGCAATATTGACACCTAAATCTTTTAAGGACTGCAATACTGATACTGAAATTGACGTTGAATCTAAAAAAGTATTTTCAGTTAATTCAACCTCTAAGAATTTAGGAGCTAAACCTGTTTCTGTGAGAACAGAATAAATATCCTCTAAACATCGAGATTGCATGATAAATGAGGCAGGAAAGTTAACCGCTATTTTTACAGGTGTCAATCCTGCTTTTTGCCAACTCACATTTTGCCTACAGGCCTGTTCTAATACCCATAGAGTTAACTTCTCCATTAAACCTAAGTCATCCACTAAAGGTAAAAATTGTTCTGGGGAGATAAAAACACCATCACACTTCCACCTTATTAATGCTTCAAATCCCAAAATACTTTCGCCATCAATTGACATTTGAGGCTGATAAACCATAAAAAAGTCATTTTTTTCGAATGCCTGATGCACCTGCATTTCTAGCGTTAAACGATGCACAGAGTTGTTAAGCATTTCCTGATTAAAATACCGATAATGACCCGGTCCCTGAACTTTCGCCTGATACATGCTGATATCTGCATGTTTAATCAAACTTACACTGTCTGTGCCGTCTTTTGGGTAACGAGTAATGCCAATGCTAGTTGAAACATGTAACAAGTGGTTATCCAAATGAATAGGATTAGACAACTCGTTCATTATTTTGCGCACAAAGCTCTCAACATCTTCAATTTTTTGAATATTCTCTAGCACTACTACAAATTCGTCCCCACCCCATCGGAAGACAGAATCTGATTGACTTAAAAGTTTAGTAAGTTTAGTGGCTACTTGGACAAGTAACTGATCACCCACGTAGTGTCCCAGACTGTCATTAATAATTTTAAATCGATCTAGATCAAGGAACAATAAGGCTAATTCAGATCGATTTCTCTCAGCAGTACTGATTCCATGGGATAGACGTTCGGTAAGTAAATGCCGATTAGGTAATTTGGTCAAATCATCATAGTTAGAGCGGTTATAAAGCTGGCTTTCATGTTTTTCTATGGTGTTCAACATCGTATTAACTCCCAAAATAAGCTTACCGATCTCATCATTTCGATTATTATTGAGACGCTTGTGGTATTTTTTTTTGTCGGCAACATATCCAACCAATTCAATCAAATCAGTTATCGGCGCATTCAGAAGTTTTTGCAGTCGCCAGTTAAGTATGTAAGTTAATAAAAAGCTCCCCAGAAAAACCAACGCCGCTATTAATATATATCTCTGCTGCTGGTTTTGAAGAGAAATAGTATCTGCTGAAATAACAATGACACCTAACTTTTCATCACCCATCATAATCTGGTGTGACAAATAAATATTTTGATTCTTAAAAAAAGCATTTTGATTGAAATTCCCAATGGGCATATCAATACTTTCTCCAGAGCGTTTGTATTCAGCAAATACATTCAAGTTTGCATCGTAAATTTGAGCATATCGAGTGGCTCGATACAGCTTGAGGTGAGACAATAAATGAGTAGCAACTTGCTTATCATCAAACAGCAATGCCGAACTGCTGCTAGCAGCTAGTAACGTAATTTTTACCCTGCATGACTTCAATAAGATTATTTTTATAATCTTCATTTGAGTTCGAATATAACAGCCCCGACATGATGACAAGAGGAAGAATATTTATTGCCATTATAGCAATAAGCTGTTTATGAAAGAATGAAATTGAATTTATCAATTTTATTAACGTTTGCAACATTCGTTATCTAATCCTTGCTAGTTTCAGCAATTCAGAGCTGACAGTAACTTTTAACGCATCGATTTTTTCACGGTTAATTTCAAACCGAAGCTTTCTATTTTCTGTATAAAATACAATGGCTGCATCTGGGAAAAAGTTATCGTCTGAGTCAGTCACAACGATTGCATTTTCATCTTGCAGAGAGTCAGGGGTGTGTTTGCCTTGTAAATAAAGCAATTCACATCCCTTTGAAGCAGAACGTGCGACTACTTCAACTTTTCTCTTCAACCTACCAACTCGTCTGTCGCCAACCAGTTGGCTCAAAAACTCCAAAAATTCAGGTGTCGCATCCACACAAATTCTAATTGTTGAAGGTAATGTCATTTCTGTCGTATCAGGCCATTCTATAAATTTTGTAAAATTCAATAAATAGGCTGCTTTTAACTTGTCCTCCATACCTAGAGGTCTATCAGCATAAACCGCAGTGCAAAAAAAACAACTAAAAAGCCCTGTAAAAAGCAACGTGGAGCTCAGTCTAAATAGACTAAAAAATAAGTTTTGAATTGACGTAATCAAAATTAAATTTGTTTCGAAATATAAATAGCACTTTGTAACTTTTCTTTGGGCTGGGGCCCATTAAGATCCTGATAAAACGGCTTTCCAAGCTCTACATTGATTTGAATGTCCTCTGACAATTGCATGGTCAAACCCAGTCGAAGACTAATTTTTTTGCCACCATAAAGATGCGGATTGGTTATGCTAGCAGGATACTTGAAAGCCCCATTAAGTAACAAGTCATCGTCTTGACCATGAATAGACTCAGTGTATTTGAAAGCGACCCCTGCAAACGTTCTAAAAGCAGGTGACAACTCGGCCTCGTAACGACCATTTAAGTTATAGTTATTGCCAAGCCGATAGTGACGTTTATTTTTACCCGTACGTATATTCGCTTTCATACTAAATTTGAAACCATCTGCGTGACTGTTTTGATAACTCAGTTCTAGAGGAAAATCATATGTCCCTGAGCCCAGTTGCATAGTAAAAGGTAATTGCTGATCACCTAAATCTCTGGGTGTATCTCCTACCTCATCAATCGACCCTGTTGGCAAACTCAAGCCAAACGCAAACCGCCATGAACTGGTAATTGAATTGTTCCATCTGTAGGTGGCTGATAACGATGTATCACCCAAACCATCAGTTTCAATAGTAAAAAAATTATAATTATTAACAATGCTGATGTGATCAGTTTTTTGATTAATATAAGGAATAGATATATTCCCATTCCAATGTTTATTAAACTGATATGCCAGAGCAATAACATGAGCCTGTTGTTTTATAATAGTGGGTAAAACAGGGAAATTTTTGTTTGTCCGCAATTCATTTGGTGCATTCCATAATACATCGTCAAAACTTAAGGATTCGTTCCCATCGAGATAACCTTCAAATACTGCGGTTTTAAATTGATAGGCTAAGTTCCAAGGGGATGTGTGAATATGTTCTTCAATAGTCTCGTCGAGGCTGATGTCAAATAGCTCCAAAAAACTCATCTCAGCAAATTCAGATGGTGTGCTTTGCGCCAAAATTTGAATAGAAGTGACAATACTAAACATGGGCAAAAAACATACGACTGTTTGCATTTGTTTATATTTCATTGACTGTCTCCGGTTAGATTAACAAGCTCTTTATTAGCCGCATAAAGTGTTGTATATCTCTCCGTATATCATCATTCCTAGTGTGATGACTTCTCAGGCGGCATTGATTACATTTATTACATTGATTACATTAATAACACTAGGTAAAAGCTCATTGAGTGTTCAATCACATGTGCGTTAAATAATAGTGTAATTCCATTTTACTGAATAGCAAATGACTGACTATTAAAATATGACTAAAGAGTTATTATCATACTTAACAAATATTTGGACTTTACATCACATAGAGTTTTCAACTCACGCATAATAAATAATAATGAAGTCAGTATGCGGGCGTGTTGCACGGTAATTAATGTATAATCAACCATCCCCCTCCTAAAATAGGTCTTTGGTTCAGTAACAGGCATACAACATTGGCAAGTAAAAACAGCGTCTAAATATTGGCTCAGAAAATATCCGTGCCAAAAGATAAAGACCAAAAGATTGCATGAAAAAGTGCTACAAAACAATTTGCTGCAACCCACACAATAGTCTTTGATAATCTTTGACATTATTTATCAAGATCCCACTAAACCAATTTTCCAATAATACAGGATACATTGTCGCTATCACAACGAACCAAAATCAGCATCCAAACCTCGGTAAATAACGAAAGCAACAAACGAGCTTGTGGCAGCAAAGATAATGTTTATAAAGCATTGATCAAAATGCTGCGCTTTAGCAATCCGACCAACGCTCGGGATACTCTTTTAAAAATCGACATTAACCACCAAGAAAAAATCCAATTAGTATCACGATAAATATATCTATTTTAATTTTGAGTGAAATTCGAGGGAGATCTGATGTAAAACACCCCTCGAACATCATCTACTTACTTGCTATATTTGTTTTTTAACAATAAGGTTTTGTTTCGTTGAAACAACAACACAAAGTAATTGGGAATTTGGTGAAAATCCAAGACTGTACCCGCAACTGTAAACGTTTTAACAAAACGTCAGTCAGATACCAGCCTTATAAAACCTTGAAGTAGGTAACCTAATTCAAGATACACTTTAATTTTTCGTGCGGGAACACACGGATAACATTATATCTTGACAGTTTTCATGCTGTTGTTTGATGTGTTTCCCTGTTCTCGCTACTTGAGTCAACATTTTGATTGTGGATGTTATTCCGACTATTGAGTACAAGTGTGAGTGTGGGTCAGTGTATGTCTAGCGCCTGCTCCCTTATTGCCACTAATGTGAACCTAAAAATAGGCACACATCAGATTTTATCTGATGTGTGCCTTAATGTTAGTGCAGGAAAAGTCATGGGTGTACTTGGCCCCAATGGTGCGGGTAAAACTAGTTTACTCAAAATGTTATCGGGGCAGTTAGCGAGTCATCACAGTATCAGTTGGAATAATAAAGCGCTGACAGATTACGACCCTATGTCTTTGGCCAAACAAATCGCAGTAGTGAATCAACTCAACGAAAGTGTATTTGCTCTAGACCTCTATCAAATAGTGCGTATGGGCTTGTTACCGCACAAATCGTTGCTTAGTAGACAAACCCGCGAAGACGACAAAAGCATCAGCGACGCCATATCCCGCGTAGGACTTGATAACAAAGTTAAGCAAAGCTTTAATTCTTTATCTGGTGGTGAACAACAGCGCGGTTTAATTGCACGCGCCTTAGTGCAAAAAGCCGCACTTATCGTGTTAGACGAACCGGTTAATCATCTGGATATATATTATCAGCACCAAGTACTGAAACTGTTGCGCGACCTTGCGCATAAACTCAATATCACAGTGATAATGAGCCTCCATGACTTAAATTTAGCCGCTAATTATTGTGACCATCTTTGCTTATTAGACCAAGGAAAAATGGTCGAGCAAGGTACACATGAACAAGTGCTTACCTCACAGCGTTTAGAACAAGTATTTAGGACCCCTTGCCAAATAAGACATAAGACTAACAATTCGGCGTTTCGAGTGGACTTTTATCCTCCCGATGAAGTTGAAACAGATTTAACGTCTGTTACTGGGAACTCAAACTTGTGAACACAAAATGGATGGTTTTGTGTCTGTTGGTCATCGTATCACCCATTGGAGCGTTGTTTTTTGGCGCTGCAGATCTATCCAATGGCCAACTCATTCACTGTATAACACAGGGTTGCCAAGACCCTGTAAACAACATGATTTTTTGGGAGATCCGCGCACCCAGAGTATTTGTAGGGTTTTTAGTAGGCGCTGGATTAGCAGTAGCGGGGGCGACTTTACAAAATATTACCCGCAATGGTTTAGCTGATCCTTATTTATTTGGTGTTGTATCAGGTGCTGGATTAGGTGCAAGCATTGCCACGTTGTTATTTGATAGCAAGTTAGCCGAACAAATTGGGCTGATGCAAATGTTCCCTAATTTATCATTTTCATTGGCCTTACCTTTAGCGGCATTTTTAGGCGCGTTATTTTCGGTATTTTTGGTGCAAATTTTGGTTTCTAAAACCTTTGGCAGCAAAACTGAACATATGTTGTTAGCAGGCATTGCGGTGTCTTTTATGCTCAGCGCGCTGAGTCATTTTCTATTGTTTTTAGGTGAACCTTTTGCTGCTAACAAAGTGATTTTTTGGTTAATGGGAAGTCTAGCCCGAGTAGAAACTTGGTATGCCTGGGTCATGTTGCCAGTGGTGTTGGTAAGCGTAGCGACATTATTGCTTTATGGTCGGCATATGGACGCACTATTGCTGGGCGATGAAAATGCTAAAACATTAGGTGTGCAGGTCACTCGTTTACGGATTTTATCGCTGGCTATTTGCGCCGCACTCACCGCCTGCATTGTATCTTATTGCGGTGGTATAGGTTTTGTTGGTTTGATGATCCCACATATTGTTAGGAGTTGGTTGGGCGTCACCAGCCGTATTGTTACTATTGGCTGTGTGTTACTGGGTGGCTGTTTTATGGTTTGGGTAGATGTATTAGCGCGTGTTGCTATGCCCAATCAAGAAATTCCTATTGGGATTATCACCTCTGCTATTGGCAGTGTGTTTTTTCTAATCGTGATGAGCCAAAGACGAAATTAGAAAGCAATTAAAGAATAATTGAACATTATTTAAATATGACTTAAACATTATTTTAAAGATAATCTAAACAGAATGAAAACGCCTAAGGGAAAGGTTTTTGCAGCCGACCACGGTATTGCTCAAACGATGTAAACATTGCGCCCAGTGAGTTAATGGGGCAAACGCTAGCAAACTTTGTATCTGGTCGCGGCGATTAATAGTTTTTGTAACAGCCTAGATATGCACCTCTAAGTGATTGATGCAGACAACTGATACCGCTTAGCAAAAAAACAGATTTACCGGTTACTCTTATGGCGACTGCCATGGCCAGCAATCCTGAAATGGCGCAAAGAATTGCTTACTATGAAGCCGAACGCCCTGAAGATTGGCGCCTAGCTGAGTTGTCTATAGATTTCAACTTATTTTAGCAGAAGCCGAATTTTTACCTGAGCCAATATTGCTGATTGACTGCTTAACTATATGACTAAACAAACAATTATTTGAATATTCTAAACAAAATTTTAAAACGTTATTCAGTGATTTGCACGACGACCACCAAGCCTACACATGTCACATATTACTATGTGTCCAATGAAGTTAGATTAGGCGTGATACCAATGAAAGAAATCAGTCATAAATTTGTCGACCAAACTGGTTGGCTGGATCAAGTATTGGCAACTCGAGTAGATAAAGTGACATTTATCGTTGCAGGCCTACCTATGACATTAAAAGACACATCAAAATGACAGACTAGGTTAACGACCACAATATCACCCAATTTGACTTAGTGCGTCTGATCTTATTATTTTAGCTAGTAGTAAAAATGTCATGGCATGTTTGGGGTTACCTGAGCAACATAGATGGGGTAAAGATATTGTCAGACACCTACGCTACGGTGGCAAAGTGATAGGTATTTGTAGAGGTTATCAAATGTTAGGGCGAACCATTCATGGTTCAATAGGAATTCAAGGTACAAGTGAAATTGAAGGTACAACAGAAATTGAAGGGACAATAGGCTCATCTCAAGGACTCGGATAGCTGCCCATAAACACTACACTAAAATTTGAAAAATAGTTAACTCATAATCAGGGTAAATTACTGTCACAAACTAATATACATGGTGGTGATATCGAAGGGATCGCGTCAGGTTATCAGATACACGTTGGACATGCTGAACGAGAAGGCAAGTTTAAAGCTTTTGCTTTATTAAAAGATGCGCATCAAGATGATACAAATTATATGATGCACAACTTGACGGCTGTGTCAGCGCAGACAACATAAGTGGCCGGTATTTATCTTCATGGCATGTTCGACTCACCTGAAGCGTTATCACAGATCATCGCTTGGGCCGATACATATGGTGATGAAGCCGAAGCTTATACCTGTCGACAAGAACATGAATTAGACCGCCTAGCCGATGCATTTAGGCACATGTGGACTGGCAGAAAACACATACATTTATAACTAATCAAACAAATAAGCAAAGAGTAAACAACATGACTGATGAAAAAGATAACGACCGCCATAAAACTCGGATGCAAGAACAAAAAGCCAAAGTAGATGAACGTATCGCTGCTGCTCAAGAGGATAAGGGATTGATATTGGTTTTAACTGGTAACGGCAAAGGCAAATCTACCTCAGGTTTTGGTACCGTTGCCAGAGCAGTTGGACACGGATTAAAAGCCTCAGTTGTGCAGTATGTCAAAGGTGGCTGGGAGTGCGGCGAACGTAATTTATTAGAAAAAAATGGTGTGGAATTTCATGTGATGGGCACCGGTTTTACTTGGGAGACCCAAGACAAAGACTTGGATAAACTAGCAGCACAAACTGCTTGGGAACACAGCAAAACATGTCTGCAAGATCCATCAATTAATGTGGTGCTGTTGGATGAAATTACCTACATGATTACTTACAAGTATATCGATCTAGATGAGGTAATAGCTGCGTTAAACACTAGACCAAAAGGCCAGCACGTGGTCATAACTGGCCGTGCTTGCCACCGTTCGATTATTGAAATGGCTGATACAGTCAGCGAAGTAAGACCCATCAAACATGCTTTTGACAACGGTATCAAAGCACAACAAGGCATCGATTGGTGAGTCTAATAATGAATCGCTATCTAAATATACTCTTATTAGGTTTGATTGGCTTAAATGCCAGTCAAACCGTGGCGAAAAGTGTTAGTGATGACTCACTACAAAAGCAACGGATCATTGCACTTGCGCCACATATTGTGGAGTCATTATATGCAATAGGTGCGGGTGAACAGATCATTGGTACAACCGCCCATGCTGACTACCCAAAAGCCGCTGAAAATATTCTACGAGTAGGTAACTATGCACGTTTGCAAATTGAAAAAATTATCCAACTGAAGCCTGACGTAATCATCGCTTGGAAAACTGGCAACCCAATGGATGACCTAGCACGGCTTGAAAAATATCAACTTAAAGTAGTTTACTCACACCCACAAACCTTAGAAGATGTGGCTAACGAATTAATCATGCTGGGTAAGATTACAGGCCGAGAAGCAGTAGCTAATTCTGTGGCTAAGAAATATCTGTTAAATCTTCAAAAAATCAAACAAAAATATGCGACTCAGAACAAAGTTAGGGTGTTTTATGAATTATGGTCACGGCCGCTTCGAACGGTAGCAAATAAAGCATGGCCACAACAACAAATCGAACTATGCGGAGCCAGTAATCCATTTGCAGATGCCCAGGACGATTACCCATCTGTCGGTCTGGAACAAGTACTAGTGACGCTACCTCAAGTAGTGATACAACCAGGCCAACATAGTGCAGACAGCCCGGACGGGCTCAATTGGCTTCAGTGGCAACATATTCCAGCAGTAAAGAATAATTTTATCTTCCATCCGAATGCTGACAAAGCTCACCGTATGACCATTCGAATGCTAGATGAGGTGGTGGTCTTATGCGAACAAATTGATGCAGCTCGACAATTTTATCAAGCCCAGAGTTAAAATAATTATACAGATTGTGTTCTATGAGCTTATGTTGCCAAGTTCATTTTTATTGTGCAGGAGGTGAACATTCGAATGAATATTTTTAACTGAGTATGACAGAGCTAACAAAACAGCAAGTCGGGCGATTTAAAGTTGGATGGGAGTTAAAGAACACTCCACCTGTCATGACCAAAAGAATATTTTGATCGTCTTTTATGAGCGAATTATAGTCTTTCAACCTTAATCATCTACACTTAGATTGTTTAGGTTATGTGCTCGTTGCATACGAATATTGAGCGATATTCATATGATGATTTCTGCTTTTCTTTCGATGCAACGGGTTACTTTACTCATAACGAACACTCAGGGCTCGCCATTAAACGCTGTCTATATTTCTTTCGCAGAGTAAAGAATACATAACAAAGTTCCACTCTTGGAGATTTGTAATGAATGATTCAAAAAGTAAATTCTCAATTTTTGTCGGTTTAGATTGGGCCAATAAAAAACATGATGTTTGTGTCCAGATTGGTGATAGTGACAAGCGCAGTTTTAACGTTATTTCACACACACCTGAATCTATAGATACTTGGTTGAATGAGCTGCATAAAACCGCGAAAGGTAACATTGCCGTTGCTGTAGAGCTGACCAAAGGCCCTATTGTATATGCGTTGCAGAAATACAGTTTTGTCACTGTCTTTCCTATCCATGGATTAACATTAGCCCGTTATCGTCAGGCGATGTTTCCCAGCGGTGCGAAAGATGACCCGATGGATGCTGAACTAGCATTAGACATGATGCTTAACTATCCGAATAAAGTGAAACCGTTGCGTCCCAGTAGTGACGGATCTCGTACATTGGCGTTGTTAGTCGAGCAGCGCCGTTCGTTGGTGGAAGATAGGCGTCGCAACACAAATAGACTTATCAATGCTCTTAAGCAGTATTACCCACAACCCTTGGAGTGGTTCTGCCATAGAGATACTGAGCTATTCTGTGACTTTTTAATTAAATGGCCGGCCTTACATACAGTGAAACGCGCAAGAACCACCTCCATCGTAAAGTTCTTCCAAGCCAGAGGTGGCAATGCAGTTTCGAACACAGAAAAGCGTGTAAAAGCGATAAATGAAGCTATTCCTTTAACCCAAGACCACAGCGTCATATTGCCACATAAGCTATTAGTAGTGGCGCTTTGCAAACAGATACTGACGCTAATAGACAATATC
>OOGD01000131.1_pt1 | contig 17144 bp, 14 predicted proteins | sample 1670381 | NCBI WGS metagenome assembly OOGD01 (sample SAMEA98146918, study PRJEB22522) | marine metagenome | biome: marine biome; feature: marine water body; material: sea ice | place: Arctic Ocean | collected 14-Sep-2015 | depth 1.3 m | reverse complement strand
GTTATGCCTGATCCAGAGGGTATTCTCTACCAAACTACCGTCGGTTCAGATATCCTGACTCAATTCATATCTATGGGGCTAGGAGAATACGCTCAAGTAATACCCACAAAATTTACTGAGGTAGAGCAACGATTGTTAAACAAGGGCGCTACGGGATAATGCTTAGGTGAACAAGATATTCGATTTATACGGTTCGATGAAGCAAGGCTTCTTCCATCAAAGTGACTAGTCGGTAGTTATAGTATATATCCCCTCTTCCGATATACTTGGGAAATTTTACGGCGCACTGTCTGTCATTTATTGTTTTAATTGCTGTTCCAATCGTTGGTTTAACCATAACGGGTAGCGGGCTTTCACCGCCTCTTTTTCGCCGATTTAGCTCGGCGCACTGGAAGTTTAGTAGTTTTCTAACACCTTTGATCCATAGATGGAATCTTCCAACCCGAAGCAAAGATCATAAAGTCACTGTCAGGTAAGACAATAAATTCTAATTCTTCTTAGTAAGACTGCAGCTCGGTTATTGATAACTCTTCATCTTGCACAACGTCATTAAGAGCCAACTGTGCTCGTCAAACTATTTAATCTTTTTCCTACGGCTCATGCTCAAGCTGCAAAGGAGACGCCTTTATTACTATTAAACCAGCGTCTGGTGCGAATCTAACCATTATATAAAGAAGCACTTTCAAGCCCACACAACTCCCTCTGAATCTAGGTAATATCTAAATGCGATCCAAAATCAACAAATTGCACCATCAGCTGCGCTTTCAAAAACATCGTCAACAAAATCAAAAAAGCTAAATCTGCTTGAAAGAATTACAAGACACCCGTTATTTGCAACAAATTACTAGAGACAAAAAATTGATGGTCACTCTGTATGAACATTCGGATTTAGATAGAGCCCTATGAATATAGGTAGCCTAACTATTATCTGATTTGAGCTGCTTTAATAAGCGGTTAGGCAAGTTTTTGATGGTTAGGCTATTCTCGCTGGCATCAAAACTGACATCAGCACCAAGTGCGGTTGCAGCAAAGCTCAGCGTCACCTCTTTATTTTTACCGCTATAGCGTAAATAATTTTTTAGGCTCTTGCGGTCAGGAATGAGTTCCGCCTTGATCACACTGTCGCCATCAGCTGGCCCAGCTGAACCGGCATCTTTATTGATAGACGATTCTGAAACTGGACTTAGCTGATGGCGCTCACGTTTTTTCTGCGCGACGAACTGTTCAAATTTTTCGGGTGCACTATTATCAAGCTGACCTGAGAGCGTTTTAAACGCAACAATTTCTCCTTGCTTATCTTGCTCCATGCAGTATTCAATCACCTTCGTTTTAGTCTCAGCGGATTCACTTTCTGGTAACGTTTGTGCGTATTCTTCCACAATTTGTAAAAATTCCTGGGTTTCTTGCTCGGTATCGAGGGTATCGATAAAACCAGTAAAATCGGAGAACAGTTTTTGAATGGCTTTATCGCCACGGCCAAAGCTAAAGGTGATGTATTTTTCTTCACTGCGATTGCCTTCTTCCTGCTCTATTTTAAGCGCGCGGGTATCAATACATAAACCAAAGCCGGTATTTGAAAAATCAAGCACTAGACTTTCACTTAACGCCATATCGGCGGTTAAACAGAGGTTACTTTTTTCACGCAAATGAAAAATATACAACTTGTCAGTTTCAGCTAATTCTTCAGTTGCGAAGGCAAAGTAGCCGTCTATTTCGAGTTCTGTATTGGCCATCATATCGGCGAACTGCTGACTGATTTTCTTGGTTAAAGATAAAAAATCCAGCTCATCAGTCAGCCAGTTTAGGGTGATATCCTTTACACGTGTTAGTTCTGGGTTGAAGCAACCATAGCGCTTGCTGGCACGCTGAACAAAGATACCTTTCAGCTGACTCATCACCAACTGACAATAATCATCAAGCTCGGCTTCATTAGCAGCAACCGTCACTATGGCCGCCGGCTTTTGCGCTTCTTTTTTTATTTGATGAGTAATAAAGTGAGTGACTGGCATGAGGTATCCGCTAACGATAGAAAATAAATGTTGTAAGACATTATTTTATCATCTTGCTGCTTCCTCAGAAACTAATAACCCAATTCAATGCCCGGGGCGGCAGACCAATGAGTCACTAGTTTTAGGCGAGTTATTAAACTATATCAGACAGAAAGCGCTCTAAAACTATGGGTTAAAAGATTCTGTTAACTCATCAGACGTTGAGGTGTTACCCCATAAAAATCATCTAGTGGCATAAAAAATTTTAGTTAAAGTTGGTAGTTTAAGAGCAGCAATTGAATTACTTCTCCATCGATGAAAATTCAATCAACCGGTAAATTCATGAAATAAACAAAAAGCGGATCTTGAGAGTGAGCAATCAGGCAAATGCCTCACTTTCAATATAAAGCCATAGATACTAACGTCGGGGATAACAATTAATGGCTACAAATCCGATCTAGGCGACTGTCAAACTCTAGGAATTGGTATGTCAGCAGTCGACGCATTATTTCAGCGCCAGTGATTTCGTCACTATGGATTGTGGCGCTTACCAATAATTCAGGCCTAAGCTGCCATTTGCGAATAAAATACTCAGATAATTAGCCTGCTGTGAGCATAAAAACTCGGCGAGAAATATCGACCATTTTCCAACTAGCTGGTTAGATAGTCACCACAGCTATTTCGATTGCTGTCAACATTTTAACCTTTGCCCCGAGTTTTGGTCTTTCCGGGTTTAAGCTTTTCCAGATTTTCGATAATCATACCGGCGATATCTTTACCCGTAGCACCCTCGATACCTTCCAGACCAGGACTGGAGTTGACTTCCATGACAACTGGGCCATGGTTGGAACGTAACAGATCGACACCGGCAACATTGAGACCCATAATACCTGCCGCCCTGACTGCAGTAGAACGCTCTTCCGGTGTAATTTTTATTAGGCTAGATGATCCGCCCCGATGCAGGTTAGAGCGAAACTCACCTTCAGCACCCTGGCGTTTCATCGCTGCGACTACTTTTTCGCCCACTACAAAACAGCGGATATCAGAGCCACCCGCTTCCTTGATAAATTCTTGTACCAGTATATCGGCCTTCACACCCATGAAACCTTCGATAACACTTTCGGCTGCCTTTTGGGTTTCCGCCAACACCACGCCAATCCCCTGAGTGCCCTGCAATAATTTGATAACACAGGGTGCGCCACCGACCATCTTGATGACATCCTTAATATCGTCTGGCCTGTTGGCATAACCGGTGAGTGGCATGCCAATGCCTTTACGCGATAACAATTGAAGTGACCGTAATTTATCACGCGAACGGGATATCGCCACGGATTCGTTCAGGGCGACCACATTCATCATTTCGAACTGACGTAACACCGCAGTACCATAGCTGGTAACTGAAGCACCAATACGCGGTATGACGGCTTCAATTCCTTCTATCAGTTTACCTTTATAGTGAATCGAGGGTTTGTGAGAAACAACAGTCATATAAGCGCGTAAAACGTCAATTACAACAACTTCATGCCCGCGAGCTTCTGCTGCTTCGATAATGCGCCTTGATGAATATAATTTTCGATTACGTGATAACAGTGCTATTTTCATTAAAGTTTCCTTTCATTATTGTCCAACTAGGCTGAGACTATCAGTGATGTTGTTAAAAGATCGAGCGTCATTTCACGATTTAAGTTAAAAACATGCCAACAGAATCGATAGCCTTCTTTATTACATAGACTGCACAATGATCATATTATTCACATCTTTCAATCATCATTCACAGTACTAATATTATTAACCATCCTAATTTTTACCGAGTAATTTTTTAGAAATAACCTCGCCCAAAATTAAGGTGCTACTGCAGTTCCGTAAGCAACAACTTCAACTGATCCAATCGAATATAGACTATTACTGTGTTTGCTAATAGAGGTTGTTTCGATACGTACATTAACAATAATTTTTCCACCACTGAGTATGGCTGATTCTTTCATACGTAAAATAGCCTCGCGACGTGCGCGATCTAAGAGGGATTCATAACTGGTTAAACGACCACCGATCATGCCTTTAAGCACTGAAATAACTTTTTTGAAAAAATCAATTGAGACAACAACGTTGCCACACACTAAAAAGGTTCTGCATTGGTTTAGTTTTGCTGGCACAGTCTTTACCGTCATCACCGGCACTTTTAGGGTTTCCTTTTCTCGTTTCATAATGGAGCTTAAATGACGTTTCTCGGCCAAACGGCCAAACAAAAAACCCAAAATGAGCAGCGCCAAGAAGATAGCCAGTTCAGCCATCGTTATTCAACTACGACAGCGGTGCCATAAGCATATAGTTCTGCTGCGCCTTGTGTAATTGATGAGGTACTGTAGCGCACATTCAATATGGCGTTGGCACCGAGCGAATTGGCTTGTTCGATCATTCTATCGGTTGCTTGCTGTCGGGACTCGCTTAATAACTCGGTATACCCTTTCAATTCGCCTCCAAATATATTTTTAAGTCCTGCCATTAAGTCCCGTCCAACATGCTTAGCCCGTATTGTATTACCCTGGACCAGACCAAAATGTTTTTTGATATCTTTACCTGGAACAGTTTCAAGCGTCGTAACTATCATTAAGTTTCTCTATATTAAGATGCGTTTTATTAAACTAAAAACCGTTTATTGAGTGTCTGCCTCCGCAAACTTGGTTGTGGCTTTTTGTGATTCCAATAACCCTTAAACAATCTCTAATCTCTGACGATTTGGATAAAGATCGTCATGCTGTTCGATATTAATACTTTTTATAATCTATTAGCTGAATTCTTTTACATCGTTTGCTCTTTTTACCCTAACCCTATCGTTGCTTAACAACGCAAAGCGGATAAAATAATTAACGCTAAAATGGTTAAGATTAAAGAGCACATTGAAAATCTGCTGGTTAATTGATGAAGCATAATCTACTGTCCTAGTCGCTCGTTAGATTAAAACGTATTAGAGTAATCAGTATTATTTACCTATCGCTTGTTTTGATGCCTATTATGGGGAGTTACAAACATCACTCTCAGGTCAATTTAAATTCGTCTGTACTAATCTTGTAACATCACGACCCAACTAGAGACGTATCGGCTAACGAGAATTAACTCAAACTCATTAGCTTTAAAACTTATCGGTCAGTGAAAAGAAATATTACTGCAGATGGTTAAAAAGTTTAGGCATGAAGTAATATTTATCGACCTTGCTAAATTCTCAGAAAAATGTCTCAAGCTGTTACCACTGGACAAGGTGTCAGCAGAAAAATGTCGAGCCTAATCAGTTAGGCTGGTTTTTAGCACGTCTATTAACGACAAGGTAATTCTAGCCGTAGCACCCCACAATAACTCACCTTCATATTCCTCGTAATAAACCACGGGCCAAGGGCGCTTCGAATCTCGATGTGTTCGTTGCTCGGTCCGGTAGTGAGCCGAATTTGCCAGCCAGTTGAGTGGCAACGTAAACGCATGCGCTACCTCACCTGCATCGAGCTTTAGCGGATAAGGCCAAGGCGTAACGCCAATATAAGGAGTCACTTGAAATTCGCTGATAGTGTGATGGTGGTTGAGTCTGCCTAATATGTTGACGTCACTATGCTTAATACCCACCTCTTCCTCTGCTTCACGTAAAGCCGTAATTTCCAGAGAGCTATCTTCGAGTTCGCGTTTACCGCCGGCAAAAGCGACTTGTCCGCTGTGCCGATCACCTTCAAATGTGGCGCGCCGAATATAAAGAAGATGCCATGACTCACTGAACCTCAAGAAAGGAATTAGCACTGCCGCTTGTCGACTGTTCTTGCTCAACATTTCTGGTGGAATATCGTAAGTAGGATCAGGCTGTATTCTCAGACAATGAGATATTTCTTCAATGGTTAGTCGATCAAAATCTATCGTTGGAACTGTTAACATTATTGGTTAATTATAGCCTGCCGTTTATTGTTTTCTGGCAATGAGTTGAAATAATCTGGCGGTGTGTTTATAGGGTTCACGATTCGACAATTCAAATTCAAGCTTTCGAAGCTTTTCATTAACTTCGACATCGTTTTTTTCTTCGTTTGTTCCCCAATAGTTATACATGCAACGTATGCCATAGTGGTTTTCAATTTGGCATCCTTTTGTTATTAATGTGTCTGACAAGTCATTCGCCCTGAATTCTCGAACGTCAATGTTAAACGTTAGGTTGTGTTGATCGGCTTGGTCTAGTGAATCATAAGCCTTATCAAGGTCGCCCTCCAAAAAAGCGGCCTGATAGACAGAAGAATATTGATTGACCGTTATGAGTGACAGGAAACCACCGGGGCGTAACAACTTCAACAGCTGATCTAAAACAGGGTCTAGATCGTCAACAAATTGAATCACGTTATGACACAGTACGATATCAAATTCAGGCTCAGGAAATTGCTTACTCAAACTCAGAATATCAAGGGCGTGCGTTTGAATACGACCCGACACACCCGATAAAGCAGCCGTTACATTCGCGTCATCCAGCATTTGCTGAGATGTATCGACTAGGTCTACCTGATGGTTCATGCGCGCTAGCGCAAGGCTATCGACCCCATTACCACCACCTGCATCCAAAATTCGTAATGGAGGTGATTCAACAGGAATATGCTTTTTAAGGTTGTTTTCGACTAACTCATAACTAAATTTGGCCCAGGTTGTATTTTGTTCGTCTTTCCAATTGTTGAGATTTGACTCAAACGACTCTCTTTTACTCGATGCTCGTAACGCCTTCTTTAACTCTAAATTACCAGTATACAAAGCTTTACCGACGATAACACCGGTAATACCGTCGTTGTTATAACAATCGAAGACATCACTCAGGCTGCCAATCCCGCCACCAACAATTATATTCAAGCCACTGACCTGAGATAGCGCTATCGATGCATCTAGATCGACACCCGTCATAGAGCCATCTAGATGAATGCTCGTCAAAATAGCCGTGGTGACGCCAAGATGACGCATCTGTATGGCTAGACTTGTTGCTTGTACACTGCCACCCGCCTTCCATCCATGAATTTTAACTTCACCATCTTCATCGGCATCAATGGCAAGAATAATGGCATCACTACCGTAAGTCGCAATCGCATCGGCCATTAACTGAGGTTGTTCTACCGCGGCGGTACCAATAATGACCCGTTTAATACCCACCTTCATTGCCCAATGAACATCGTCCATGCTGCGAATGCCACCGCCAAATTGAATATTAACGTCTAGATCAGCCATTTTCTTGATCAGGTTCCAATTGTTTGTTGCGTCTTCATCGAAAGCCGCATCAAGGTTGATAACCTGTAACCACTCTGCTCCCTGATCTATCCATTGCTGTGCACAAGCCACCGGGTCGGTATGAAAAACAATAGGATTGTTAATATCACCTTTGGTAAATCTGACGACTTCACCATTTCTTAAATGAATGGCTGGAAATATTGTAAATTTACTCATGTTCATAGAGTTATACCGGCTATTTAAAACAAATTAAGTTTTCGAGGCGGCTAAGTTTTGAAGAGAAAAGAATACGGCCTGTTAAGTTGACACTAGCACCATGTGTCGCGAATTTAAAGACGTATTTTTATACAAACGATAGGATTAGTAATAGAAAGTAATAGACTAAAGAACACTCAGCGACATTGAATTCGATGCTGTTGAGTGGTCCTAACAGAAAGTTTTTAGACCCCGATATTTAGCATAATTCAATAGTCCAATTTTAACGAAAGTGATTTTTTTCGTGGGAGAAGAAAAGTATCGCACGGACACATTCTTGAATGTTTTAAATAAAGTAACACAGAAGCAGTTACCGAAAATCGAAGTGTACTTTAGTACCTGAAGTTGGAGCGAGCTATCGCATCAGCATGAAACTTGTAACCAAAATTTACGATCCGTCGATTTGGTTTGATAGTTGATACTGATGATGCAGGAGCACAAGAAAAGTGGCGTTGCAATCGAAGATAAAACGCATGTTAAAAGATAGGCTAGAGGCCTAGCACATCATCCATGCTGTACAGTCCAACTGGCTTTTGTTGAACCCAATGCGCCGCTCGGATCGCACCATTAGCAAAAGTCATACGGCTTGATGCTTTGTGGGTAATTTCAATTCTCTCGCCTTCCGCGGCAAATAAAACCGTATGCTCACCAACAATATCACCCGCACGTATCGTTTCAAAACCGATGGTTTGACGGTCTCTTGCACCGGTTTGACCTTCTCTACCGTACACCGCGCACTGTTTTAGATCTCGGCCTAGAGTGTCGGCAATGACCTCTCCCATTTTAAGCGCAGTACCTGAAGGGGCATCAACCTTGTGACGATGGTGTGATTCTATGATTTCTATATCAACCGTATCGCCCAGCACAGCGGCGGCGGTTTGTAATAATTTGAGACAAAGGTTGACGCCAACACTCATGTTAGGGGCATACATAATTGCAATCGACTCACCGGCTGTTTCTAACTTTTTGACCAAAGCCTCGTCGCAACCGGTCGTGCCGATGACCATTTTTTTACCGTGTTGAAGGCAATAGTCCACATTAAGAGCAGTGACTGTTGGGTGTGTAAAATCAATTAATACATCGAACTGATCAGCATCCAGGGTCTCACTGATGAGCACACCCTGGGCTTCGATGCCTGCAATAATACCAGCGTCAGTACCCATTAAAGCACCTTCGGGTCGCTCTAATGCTTGCGTGAGCTGAACGTCTTTTGATTCGGCACAAGCAATCACCAAATGTCTACCCATACGACCAGCAGCGCCAACGATAGCAATACGCGTTATGTTACCAGTCATATTGTCACTCATATTAATAAAGCCTTAAGATTTCATTTCTTCAAAAAATTTTTTCATGCCGTCTAACCAACTTTTTTCATTTGGACTATGCTTCGTAACACCACCCTTATCCATCGATTTGGCCAGTTTATCTAACAGCTCTTTTTGCTCGTTGTTGAGTTTAACAGGCGTTTCAACAATGATACGACAAATCAAATCACCAACAGCTCCGCCACGAACCGGCTTTATTCCTTTGCCTCGCATACGGAACGATTTATGAGTTTGAGTGCCTGGTGGAACTTTTAAATTGAGACGGCCATTCAGACTAGGCACCTCAAGCTCGCCACCAAGGGCAGCTATAACGATACTAATTGGTACTTCACAAAATAAGTCGGCATTATCACGCTCAAAAATTGGATGCGGTTTGATATGCATCTGAACGAATAAATCTCCCGCTGGTGCACCAGACTCTCCTGCTTCGCCTTCTGCAGTTAGTCGGATTCTATCACCGTTATCAACGCCTGCAGGTACTTCTACAGATAAAGATTTGTGTTCTTTTACGCGCCCTTCGCCATAACAGGTATTACAGGGATCACTGATGGTAGTGCCTGAACCTTGGCACTTGGGGCAAGTTTGCTGGACTGAGAAAAAACCCTGTTGCATTCTAACTTGGCCATGTCCGGCACAAGTGCCACAGGTTTCGGGTGTGGACCCTTCTTTCGCACCTGAACCAGCACAACTGGTGCAGTGCTTCATAGTCGGTATGCGAATTTTTACCGTGGTGCCTGTTACGGCATCTTCGAGACTTAATTCAAGGTTGTATTGTAAGTCAGCGCCTTTTCGGACGCGTGAACGTCCACCACCGCCGCCACCACCGAAAATATCGCCGAAGATATCGCTAAACGCATCACCAAATCCTTGCCCACCAGCACCACCGGCAGACTGATTAACCCCTGCATGACCGTACTGGTCGTAGGCTGCTCTTTTATTAGCATTCGATAGTATGTCGTAGGCTTCTTTTGCTTCTTTGAAAAGGTGGTCGCTCTCCTCGTCATCAGGATTTCGATCTGGGTGATGCTTCATAGCCAGGCGCCGAAATGCTTTTTTCAAGTCCGCCTCTGATGACGATTTAGAAACACCTAATACTTCGTAATAATCTCTTTGGGACATGCTTTTTGTGCCTGGCTCTTACACCTGAATAGCAAAAAACCCAGCGCATCTTATTTTAGTAAGACACGCCGGGTTTTGGTACGCTTTAAGTTTACTTTTTGTCGTCTTTTACTTCTTCAAACTCAGCATCGACTACATCATCATTTGCATTTTCAGATGGCTCTGCTGCTGCATTTGCGTCAACTGGTTCTGCTCCTTCAGCATTGGCGGCGTAAGCTTTTTCGGCTAACTTGCCAGAAGCTTCGGTTAATGCTTCAGTCTTCGCAGTAATGTCATCCTTATCAGTACCTTCAAGTGCAGTTTTTAATGTTGCAATAGCTGTTTCAATATTGGTTTTATCTTCAGCTTCAACCTGGTCACCAAGATCAGTCAAAGACTTTTCTGTAGCGTTAATCATCGCTTCTGCCTGATTACGTGTTTCAACCATTTGAACATGTAAACGATCTTCATCAGCATGTGCTTCAGCATCTTTGATCATTTTTTCAACTTCTTCATCAGACAAACCACTAGATGCCTTAATCACGATCTTCTGCTCTTTGCCAGTTGCCTTATCCTTGGCCGATACGTTCAGGATACCGTTCGCATCAATGTCAAAGGTCACTTCAATCTGTGGCACACCGCGTTGTGCAGGAGGAATGTCAGAAAGGTCAAATCGACCGAGTGAATTATTAGCAGCTGCAACTTCACGTTCGCCTTGCAAGACGTGTACGGTGACTGCAGTTTGATTGTTTTCAGCGGTCGAGAAGGTTTGTGACGCTTTAGTTGGGATCGTAGTGTTCTTTTCGATCAACTTGGTCATAACGCTACCCATGGTCTCGATACCAAGTGACAGAGGCGTTACGTCGAGCAGCAATACGTTCTTAACATCACCACCTAAAACACCACCCTGAATTGCTGCACCGCAAGCGACTGACTCATCGGGGTTAACATCACGACGAGGCTCTTTACCAAAGAAGTTTTTAACCACTTCTTGAACTTTAGGCATCCGGGTTTGGCCACCAACCATGATGACGTCATCAATATCCGATACTGATAACCCAGCATCCTTTAACGCTACCTTCAAAGGATCAACCGTACGAGCCACCAAGTCATCAACCAAAGACTCGAGTTTGGCGCGAGTAATCTTTAAGTTTAGGTGTTTTGGACCTGACGCATCAGCGGTAATATACGGGAGATTGATGTCAGTTTGCTGACCAGAAGATAATTCAATTTTGGCTTTTTCAGCCGCTTCTTTCAAACGCTGCTTAGCGAGTGGGTCATTGCGTAAATCCATGCCTGAATCTTTCTTAAATTCATCAGCAATATAGTCGATAAGACGCATGTCAAAATCTTCACCACCAAGGAAAGTGTCACCATTGGTCGATAGCACTTCAAATTGATGCTCACCATCGATTTCAGCTACTTCAATAATAGAAATATCAAAAGTGCCGCCACCTAGATCATATACCGCAATTTTCTTATCACCAGTGGCTTTATCCATGCCATAGGCTAACGCTGCAGCTGTTGGCTCATTGATGATACGCTTCACTTCGAGACCGGCAATCTTGCCAGCATCTTTAGTGGCTTGACGTTGAGAGTCATTAAAATAGGCAGGTACCGTAATAACGGCTTCAGTAACTTCTTCACCAAGATAATCTTCGGCGGTCTTTTTCATTTTTTGCAAAACACGGGCCGAAATCTCAGGTGGTGACATTTTCTCACCATTTGCGTCAACCCAAGCATCACCATTGTCGGCTTTGACAATGGCATAAGGAACTAGGCCAATATCTTTTTGAACAGCTTTTTCGTCAAAGCGGCGACCTATTAAGCGTTTTACTGCGTATAAGGTATTAGTAGGGTTTGTAACAGCTTGTCGTTTTGCTGGTTGTCCAACTAGTACATCACCATCTTTACTAAATGCTATAATCGAAGGTGTGGTTCTGTCGCCTTCTGCATTTTCAATAACCTTCGGTTTACCATTTTCCATGACTGCTACGCATGAGTTGGTGGTTCCGAGGTCAATTCCAATAATTCTGCCCATCTAAAGGTACTCCTAATAGTTTGTGGGATTATCTATAAATAACCGTATAAAATGCGGTGTTTTTCAATTCTTAGTTCCGAAGTAAGGGTTAATTCCCTGCTTTCAAGTCAAAACTAGTTTTCGAGTCCATTTATTTCGCAACAATGACCATTGCAGGTCTTACTAAACGGTCATTGAGTGAGAAACCTTTCTGCATGACACTAATGACATGGTCGCTCTTAACATTTTTATCTTCGATCATGCTGATGGCCTGATGCTGTTCAGGATCAAATTTTTCGCCCACTGGATTTAACCGTTTTAAACCATGTTTTTCTAGAACTTGAGCAAACATGGTTTCGGTCATGTTGGTGCCTTCAATAATGCTTTTTAAACTAGCATTTTCTGCGGCGGCGGCTTGTTGCCCCATGTCCATACTGTCTATTACCGGCAATAATGCTTCGGTGAAGTTTTTAAGCGCAAACTTATGGGCATTTTCGATATCACGAATAGAACGCTTACGGTTATTTTCCATTTCTGCCTTTAACCGCATGATTTGATCCCAGTAGTCTTTGACTGTTTCCTGAGTTCTTTCTAGCTGTCGTTCTATGCTTTCTTCTTCATTGTTAGCCGATACATTAGCTTCAAGATCTTCGCTGAGCTCTTCAACCTCCATTAATTCAGGCGTAACTGACTCTTCTTTATCTCCAGCCTTGGGTTGCTCAGATGACATTTAAAAACTCCACAAATTGAGTAGTAGTGCAATTTAATTGAACTACCAAATTGATTTTTTATTCTGAAACTCACAGCATGCTGTGGGTTCAGCAAAATTGTGGGAGTTTAAGTATGGATTATTTTTGAGTATTCAAGGCCGAGCTTAATAATTTTGCGGTAACATTCACCATCGGTATCACTTGCCCATAAGCAATGCGGGTCGGGCCGATGACACCCAACACGCCAACAATTTCTCCACCCTTGTGATAAGGGGCACCGACAACACTACAATTACTCAACACCGGATAACCAGATTCGCTACCGATAAAAATTTCGACGCCGCTCGCATTGGTACAACTGTCCAGTAGCTTAAGCAAATCTTTTTTCTCATTAAAGACATTAAATAAGTCTTGCAACTTATTGATATCATTAAGTTCACTGTACTTTAGCAAATTCGATTTTCCGCTAGTCAGCAGTTCATCCCCAACGCTATCGGTACACACTTCTTCCATCGCTTTAAGTACCACTTCCATCATCTTATTAACATCACTTTTGAGATTAGATAACTCAAATTTTAATTGAAGACGAGCACTTTCAAAACTTTGTCCCAACAAATACCGATTCAGCATAGTGGCGGCCTGCTGTAATTCTATATCACTATAATTACGTTCGACCTGAATCACTTTATTGTGAACATCGTCCTCATTAATCACTAAAATAACTAGAATTCTCTTTTCACTGAGTCTCATAAATTCAATATGACGAATTTCGGCTGGTGTCGAGTGAGTTAAACTGACGATACCGGTTAAATGAGTTATGTTGGATAGAATAGATGAAGCACTTTGAATCAAACTAGTTGTGGTTTTATCGCTTCCAAATTCGGCTGAAATTATTTTAGTTGCGGATTCAGCCAAATCATTGACTTCGAGCAAACGGTCAATAAAAAAACGATATCCAGCATCGGTAGGCACGCGTCCCGCTGACGTATGGGGTGAATCAATTAGACCAAGATGTTCTAGTTTCGCCATAATATTTCGAATGGTCGCCGAGCTGACGTCCAATCCAGATAATTCAGCTAGATTTTTTGAGCCAACAGGCTGAGCATCTTGACTGTAAGACGTGATAATCTGTCTTAGTAGTATTTGCGCTCGTTCATCAAGTTCGTGCTTTTCTGCCATCGGGTCTGCTATATTGTAGTTTATCTTTCTAATCGCAAATTGTATCTCTAATTTGGCAACAGTAAAGAATGCGCTGATATTTCTTTTGATATTTATTTGAACCCGTTACTTCATCGTTAGCACCAAAATCATTATGAAGGTCAAATTTAACACTATCGGTCTGGTTGTCCGTAAGGATATTGAATCTCGATTCGATACCGTCTTGACTGTTGCCAGAGCGTTAAAAAAACATGCCGATGTTTTAGTACATTGCCTCGACTTCGAAACACCTACGTGCGACTTACCAACGGTGTCAATCGAATCTCTAGTGGATCAATCTGATCTTGTGATCTCACTAGGTGGGGATGGCACTTTGCTCAGTGCTGCTCGCGCTCTGGTTAATACGGACACGCCCTTACTCGGCATTAATCTAGGACGGCTGGGTTTTTTGGCTGATGTTTCAATATCTGATTTTGAATCGCATATTGCCGCGGTTGTGTCGGGCAAATATACCGTCGAAAAGCGTTTTTTTATCGAAGGCAAAATTCATTATGCTGATAACACAACGTCTTCCAATATTGCACTAAACGACATTATATTGCACAGTCACGAATCATTAAGCATGATTGAATACGAAGTTCATTATAATGGTAGCTTAATTCACAAACAAAGAGCTGATGGCGTTATTGTAACAACACCGACAGGATCTACCGCATATGCGTTATCGGGCGGTGGACCCATTATGCATCCATCACTAGAAGCACTTGCTATTGTACCGGTATGTCCGCATACCTTAACCAATCGACCCATTGTTATTCCTACGAGCCTGGAAATTGAGGTGCGTTTAAGCCAAGCTAGCTCACTCGCCAATATTAATTACGACGGCCAATCAGCCGGGGTTCTAGATCATACTAGCAAGGTTACGATTCAGCGTTATCCACAATTATTGACACTACTACACCCTGAAGACTATGACTATTTTGGAATAGTGCGAGCTAAGCTTCAGTGGAGCTCTTATTTCTAATAAAAAATTAATGAGTACATTTAATGATTAAGTCTAATGCTTGAATCTATCCAAATTAAAAACTTTGCCATCATCGATTCATTGGACCTTGAATTCAATCGAGGGTTGACGGCTCTGACCGGCGAAACAGGCGCAGGTAAATCAATTCTGCTTGACGCTATCAAGCTTATATCAGGCGACAGAGCCGATAGCGACAATGTTAAAAGTGGACAGGATCGAGCTGAAATTAACGTCTGCTTCGATATCCAAAATCACCCAAAAGCACAGGACTGGTTACAAAACAATGAAATGGCGAGCGATCAAGAATGTATTATTCGTAGAATAGTATTCGCCAACGGTAGAAGCAAAGCCTTCATCAATGGTCATAATGCGCCTCTAGCGCAATTAAAAAACCTGACTCAAATGTTGGTTGACCTGCATGGACAACATGAACATCAGTCACTCCAAAAATCAACGATTCAACAACAGTTACTCGATACTTATTTAAACGAACCCGCATTAATTGATTCTGTAAAGCAGACTTATAAATTATGGCAGACACTTCAAAAACAACTTAATGACGTTATCGACGGCTCCGTCAACCGCGAGCAACGAATAGATTTGCTTAATTTATATTGCCTGGAACTCAACCAGCTAAATCTTGCTGAAGGTGAAATCGACAATTTACAATCTGAATACAATCGTCTGGCCCATGCCGGGCAACTATTGGAAACTAGTGTGGAAATACTGGGTATTCTTTCCGACAATGAAGACGTTAGCGTGCAGAGTTTACTCAGTCACTGTGAAGGCTTGCTCAATAGTCAAATAGCCTATGACTCAAAACTGACGACTAGCCACGAATTGATCGCAAGTGCGGTCATTCAAGTTCAGGAAGCGACGACGGAACTTCGAAATTATCAACAGTCTATCGACCTTGATTCGGGTCATCTCGACAGGCTAAACCAGCGCATTGGTAATGCTCAGGACTTGACGCGAAAGCACCACATTACTATAGAAAAGTTGCCCCGTTTAGCAATAGAACTAAACGAGGAGCTTGAATTGCTTAATAGTAACGAAAACAGTCTCGAAGAAATTAATCGCTTACTCGATCAAGCAAACAAAAATTACCTCGAATGTGCAAGCCAACTGTCGCACAAACGAGCACAGACGGCTCAATCACTTTCTGCTCAAATCAGTGAAATTATGCAGCAGCTAGGTATGGATGGTGGGCAATTTTCTATACAGGTCGATAGTAGTGAATCTGAGTCTGACTTTAAAGCAACAGGCATTGATACGATTAGCTATCAAGTTAGTGCAAATCCGGGACAACCGTTAAAGCCCTTAACAAAAGTAGCTTCGGGTGGTGAGCTTTCACGTATCAGCCTTGCAATTCAAGTTATTTTCTCTGAGTCATCTAACATACCAACGCTTATTTTTGATGAAGTTGATAGTGGTGTTGGTGGTGGGATCGCCGAAATAGTGGGTAAAAAACTGCGATGGCTGGGTGGTAATAGGCAGGTGTTTTGCGTCACCCACCTGCCCCAAGTCGCTTCACAAGCACATCAACACTATCGTGTTGAAAAAGTCAAAACAGTAAACGATACATCAACTAATGTTGTTCCGCTGGAGAATGATGCTCGACTTGAAGAGGTTGCGAGAATGCTCGGTGGCGTGGTTATTTCAGACCAAACCCGAGCACATGCCAGTGAAATGATTGCGGGCCAAGTATAGGGAATCTCTAAAAATGCACCTCCCTGCAGTTGCGACTTCACCAATTTTTAGAAGCGCACTAAAAACCTGATGCCATACTTTTAGATTTACTTTGCTGAGTTACGCATCATCGTCAAAGTGTCCGTATAGAATCATCGTGTGATCAGTAATTTTAAAATTGTTTTTAGCCGCTATTTCTTTTTGACGTTGTTCTATTACTTCATCATAAAACTCAACTACTTTACCGGTTGTAATATCAACCAAGTGGTCATGATGATCGCCATCTTTAATTTCGAATACAGCGTGCCCGCCATCAAAGTGGTGCCTCTCTACCAGGCCTGCCGTTTCAAACTGGGTTAAGACTCTATAGACCGTTGCTAACGCTATTTCTTCCCCAGAGCTGAGCAGGTTTTTATAGATATCCTCGGCTTTTAAATGCCGATCATCTGAACTTTCAAGTAACCCAAGAATCTTCATTCGAGGTAAGGTTACTTTGAGTCCCGCATTTTTTAAATCTGAAGATTCCATATAATAAAACTCTTATTTAATTGCAGCTTTTGAATCAGGCCAGTATTATTCGGCGCTTCTAATGAGTTCCATTTTATGCCCATGAAATTACGCCAATTTTTTATCTATATCATACTGATC
>OOGD01000130.1_pt1 | contig 17250 bp, 19 predicted proteins | sample 1670381 | NCBI WGS metagenome assembly OOGD01 (sample SAMEA98146918, study PRJEB22522) | marine metagenome | biome: marine biome; feature: marine water body; material: sea ice | place: Arctic Ocean | collected 14-Sep-2015 | depth 1.3 m | reverse complement strand
ATACATATGCATATACATATACATATGCATATACATGTACATTTTCACCCTTATTGGCTTAACAAGGAGTTTTAAAGCTCTTGAGGTAGAGTAAAATTGCTGTATGCATTGAAATACCTAGTTTGCTGTATCATCAGGTTTACTTGTCGATTTCTTTGCTTTCTTTGCTCTGGGTGTAATAGCAAGTGGCCAAAATAACTGTTCTGCCCACTCTGCTTTTCGCATTCCCTCAACGCCATAACTTTCAGGGTACTGTCTTGTAATTTTGGCTGTACCAAATAAAATATCCCAAAAGAAAAACATATTACCGAAATTACCCTTATAGTTTGTCGCTGGGTCGTCTTTGCGTAAACCATGATGCCCGCTGTGTGTAGACGGCGTCGAGATAGTCCGTTCTAACACCCACATTATTTGACATAGAACGGGGATTTCATAAAGCGCTTTATCCCACTTCCACTCAGAATGTGCGCCCATTATTATGGTTAGTTTAGCCACCAGATAAAAGGCATAAACCCAACCTAGTCCTAAATAAATTAGAAAGCCAGACAGCCATAACGATGGCATAAATAAGTAATAAAAAAAGTTGTTGCGATAAACAATTCTAACACTCATGTATTTAGCATTGTGGTGGGCTCGGTGTAATTTGTACAAAGGTATATAGCTATGACTTAATCGGTGCCACCAATATTGTGACATATCATCAAACACTATTAATAAAGCAAGCTGCAACAATATAGGGGTATCGATGAGGAGATCAGCATATTCTGGTAGGGCTATTGTTGCTATCCATGCAGCACAAAACAACACAAATGGTGTGGTAAAAATAAATAATAATAAGGTACTTACTAATTCCACCATGACATCAGCTTTGACTTCATGTTGTTTGTTAAAAAAGCGTAAATGACGCGCTTCTAATAGTGCAAATACGATAAAAATAAAGACGATTACAATTTGATAATTCAAAGCGATTCTCCTGTTTACAAATACATCTTATCAGCGGCATACTGAGTTAAAAATATACAAGTATATAATTTGAATGAAAAAATGATCAGTCCTGACAGCACAAATACGGCAATGACAGATCACTTGTTAGTTCAATGCTCAAAATACGCTGCAGTAAAAGAGTATGCGGATCAAGCGACAATCCATAATCGTGGTGAAGTAAAACTAGGTTTATCCATTATATACAGTGGCCAAGTAAAAATAGGAAATTATGGGATAGATGGCAGTTATCAGCATTCAGTCACCTTATTAAAAGGCGACACATTTGGTGAGTTTACGTTGTTTAATAATTTGCCCCGCACACATCACGCGATGGCACTAGGTAGATGCAAACTTATTCAAATGTCTGAAAATCAGTTTGACCAATGCGCACAAGAAAACCCTGAACTTAGCAAGTTTTTACTCCGTTCAATGAGTCTTAAACTACATATAACCTTGGAAAAATTAGACGATATCCAGCGTTTACCCACCTATATTCGGCTTGCTAAATTGTTACTGCAACACGCAGATCAACACGGATCAGTTAAGCTGCGTCAAAAAGATATTGCCGAGCAACTAGGTGTAACTGTGCTTTCAAGCCATAAAGCCATCAAAAAGCTAGCAGGATTGTTGTTAATAAAATTAAGTTATGGTGCCATTGTAATTAATCAATCAGCACAGTTTGAACAATGGGTGCAACAACAAATGAAATTAGGGCAATTAGCAAAACCCGACTAAGGGAAAATCGAATCTAGTGCTCAGTCCAAGTTAAAATGACAGATTCATACTCACTAACATCTATAGATTTTGCCACCTGCATGTGTTGGCTATTATTTCCAGTTTTATCAACGAAATTTTATATGTTGATCTTTTACTGAGCCAAAGCCTAAAGCTGTGCGATCCAATAAATAATTTTGGTAAAGACGCCAAGGCTTTTTACTACCTTGCTTAGGAAGCTGACTTAGGGCCCGCAACACATAACTGGATTTAAAATCAATAATTGGCATCTCATCCCCGCATTCATCTGGTTTAATTGGCACACAAACTTGTTTATTGTTGCGATCCATATAATTCAAAACCCTGCACACATACTCTCCTACTAAGTCAGACTTTAAGGTCCACGATGCATTGGTATAACCTACGGAGAAAGCAAAATTCGGTACACCACTAAGCATCATGCCTTTATAGCTATAGCTGTCGCTGATATCAATCGGTTTACCGTTTATAGTAAGTTGTAATCCCTTAAACAAAACAAGCTCGAGGCCGGTAGCTGTCACCACAATATCAGCATCTAAGGTATTTCCACTTTTTAAAGTAATACCGGTTTCAGTAAAGTGATCGATATGATCTGTGACCACTTTTGCTTTGCCTGAACGAATAGTATCTAAAAGATCACCATCAGGTGCCACACAAAGCCGCTGGTCCCAAGGTTCATAAGTGGGTTTAAAATGTGTATCAATATCGTAATCATCCCCTAAGCTTTGTCGAAGATCTTTAAATAATCTTCGCTTAACCAGATCCGGTCTTCTTTTTGCCAAGGAAAAACTAAAAATATTAAAAGCAATATTCTTAGCGCGCACCAGTGAATAAGCCATGCTTATAGGCAGCCAACGATATAACCGCTTAGCTACTTTGTCCTGCAACGGCATTGTGTAAATATAGCTTGGTGAGCGCTGTAACATGGTGACCTTGGCTGCAGTTTTTGCCAAGCTGGGTATTAGCGTTATCGCAGTGGCACCACTGCCAATGACAACTATGCGTTTATTACTAAAATCCAAGTCTTGCGGCCACTGCTGCGGATGAATAAGTTTACCTTGATATTGCTCAACACCTTCGAATTTTGGTGTATGTCCTTTGTCATGATTGTAATAACCACCACAAGAAAAAAAGAACTTGCAGTTAAATACTTGTAACTCTGTTTTCTTCGAAGATTGTGCTGTCACCGTCCATAACGCAGTCTTATCTGACCAATCTGCAGAGATAATTTTGTGATCAAAACGGATATGTTGGTCTATTCTGTTTTCGCTGGCAGCTTCTTCGATATAGTGTTTTATTTCATCACCATTAGCGATTGTCTTAGATTTTTTCCATGGTTTGAATTTGTAGCCAAAAGTAAACATATCTGAATCGGAGCGAATACCCGGATAACGAAATAAGTCCCAAGTGCCGCCAATGGCATTTCGCGCCTCGAGTACAATGTAGGTTTTATCTGAGCAGTGTTTTTGTAAATGGTAGGCTGAGCCTATGCCGGAGAGTCCAGCGCCCATGATAAGTACATCAATGTATTGGTTAGTTTCGCTCATAATTTATAGGTGATGCCGCCAACAATAAAGTCACTCAGCTGATCAACCAACTCCTGTTTGTTATAAAAAGAAATCTTTCCCACTGGGGAATTAGATAATGATTTTGACTCCGACATACCGTGGATAATACAGTCGAGAGCAAGCAGCACTCGCAGTTTAATTTTATTAGGTTCAACGTCAGGGTAAAATGTACTGATCCGCTGGTAAAGCTGCACAGAATGTTCTGAAAAATAGCGATTAATAATATTCCTAATATCGGTACTGGTTTCCATTAACATGCGCGACATCACTTTAACCGCATCCTCACCCCAATCATAAACGCTGACAATGGTAGCTATATTTTTCACTGTTTGTTTGACTAGACTATCTATATCCTCAGCTTCTTGCGGTGGGTTTTGTGCTTTAAGGAGTGACAGATGCTGAACTATTTTTTCCATAATGGCGCCCAACAAACCTAGTTTTGAGCCAAAGTGATATTGCATCACTCCAGAATTTTTTGCGCCTGATGACACACCTATTTCTCGTAAAGAAACGCCATCAATACCTTTTTGTGCATAGAGGGAAATCGCCGACAAAATCAGTTTTTCCCGAATATCTTCTTTACCACCCAATATCTGCATAAGCATTCCTAATATCTATGTTTATAAATTTTAAGCTGATAAACAACACAACATTAACACACGTGCTTTACTTTATAAAGCAATTGATTTAAATTGATGTGATTCTAATCCTAGGTGAGATAAATGTTATGCGCAGAAAATCTAATACCACTGGTTTCAAAGACCCCATATTCAAAGATAAAGTAGCCGTTATTACGGGTGCCGGTTCGGGTATAGGTCAACAACTAGCGATACAACTTTCTGCGAAAGGCTGTCATCTTGCATTAGCAGATATTAGTCAAGCAGGCCTAGATAAAACACAACAACTTTTAAGTGATGATGCAGATGAAAAAAGTGCAGTTAAAATAAGCATCCATATTGTTGATGTGGCCGACCAAGCGCAGATGGATAGTTTTGCTGCGACTATAGCCACAGAGCATGGTGCTGCTAATTATCTGTTTAATAACGCAGGTGTAGCGCTCGGAGCTCGTATTGATGCTGTCAGTTATGACGATATGCATTGGCTGATGAATATCAATTATTGGGGTGTGGTTCACGGTTGTACCGCCTTTATACCCCTGCTAAAACAACAAAAGATGGCCCATATCGTTAATGTTAGTTCTGTTTTTGGACTGTTTACTACTCCTTATAATGGCATCTACAGCGCTTCTAAATTTGCAGTAAATGGCTTTACCGATGCATTGGCTCAGGAATTAAGGAAAACACACATCAATGTAAGTTGTGCGTTTCCGGCGGGCATTAAAACCGATATTGCCAAGAGCGCCCGTATAGTGGCAGATCTCGATAACAACCGAAGTGCTAAAGATCTTCAAACAACAATCGAAAAATTGTTTTGGACCAGCGCCGAACAAGCCGCCGCTGAAATTCTCAAAGGTGTAACTAAAAATAAACAGCGTATTCTTGTGGGTAAAGGAGCGACGCTGATGGATATAATCAGACGATTGTTACCTGTTAATTACAGTCGTTTTTTAAAAATATAAATCGCATAAAAATTGAGGGAAATTTGAATGACCATGAAATTAAAACTTTTTTGTTTAGTAAGTATTAGCCTTTGCGGCTTATTAGCGTTCACTGTTGTGACAAAGGTGATGACTTTCTCTTCAGCTTATATTTATGGCTATCCTTTATTACTTATGCAGCAAACCCAACAAATGATGCTGTCAGGGCCAGCATCAGAAAACCAAATCACACACAACATTCGGTTTCCTGATCATACCTTCAGAACCGTAGTGCGTCCTAACGTCGATACACTTTATAGCATTGCTTGGTTAAATTTGTCAGCAGAGCCCCATGTGCTCTCAGTCCCAGATATGGGTGAGCGTTATTATATTTCTCCCTTTATGGATGCTTGGACCAATGTTTTTGACAGCGTAGGCACGCGTAAAACGGGTAATCAAGCTGGCGATTATGTCATTGTTGGGCCAAATTGGTCGGGCGAGCTACCATCAACAATAAAGGCCATTCATTCTCCCACCAATACAGTATGGATGATCCAGCGAATACAAACTAAAGGTCCAGACGATATTGCTGAGGTGGCAAAACTACAACAGCAATTTTCCCTTGCTTCACTAAGTCAATGGTATCGTGGTGAAAGTAGCCAATCGTATATTGGCAGCTCGAGTAACGATGATAATAGTAGCACCCCCCACTTCAGCATCGAAAAAATGAACGCGAATGAATTTTTCTCGACTCTTGCACGATTACTTCAACAGCAACCGTTTCTTCCTGGCGACAATGATATTATTGATACACTCGCTAAAATCGGCGTAACACCGGGCGACTATTCACCGGCGGCACAAGGTTGGTTAGGCCAGCGTATTGCCAATATAGCACTGAACATCACACGCCAAAAAATCAAACAACAACTCAAACAAAAACCTCAATTAAAAAATGGTTGGGCTATTTTTCGTGAAGATATCGGCACGTATGGTACCCATTACGAACTTAGAACAGGAGTCGCTATTATTGGTTTAGGCGCCTTGCCAGCAAAAGATGCCCTTTATACCAATTCGTCAATAGATTCTGGGGGTGAGACACTTATTGGCGAAAATCGTTATCACATTCACTTTGAATCAGGACAAATACCACCAGTCAATGCTTTCTGGTCAATTACCCTTTATGATCAAGAAGGTTACTTAGTTGAAAATACCTTTGAGCGTTATGCACTTGGTAACCGCGATGCATTAATCTATAACAACGATGGTACGCTAGATATTATATTGCAATCTACCCAACCCACATCATCGAACAATAATTGGCTGCCCACACCAAAGGGTAAATTTGTACTGACACTTAGGCTGTACTCACCTAAAACAGAAGCCATTAATGGCAATTGGACATTGCCTCTGGTAATAAAACAGTGATTAATCTAAAACGATTAATACGTTTAAGGTTTGTCTCATGACAGCATTCTGCGAAGGTTTTGTGGTGTCCGAGTTTATTAAAGTTTGAAACTAGGCATTAAAGACCGGAACTGAATAAAGGGTTATTATGCTAATGAAGGCTTTCCGACATAGCAGCCATTACAAACCTAATTTTTTGAATGCGATTAGTATTAGTTTTTTAACGAATTTACCAATCAATGACGCGATACTCTTTTCTTTTTTTTCCTTTTTTTTCTGTTCTCGCTTTGTATCAACACGTCTTTAATTAAATTACCTTAGGATAAACATGGGAACTGAATTTGCTTTCGGGTTTATCGAGACCTCTGGATGATACACTTTAGCAGTAATGGCAAGTATGGAAGCTCACTTAAAAAATTCTATCAAGAAGTTACCTACTGTCACAGTTAGTGATATCGCGAGACCTGGGGTTGGTCTAAATCTTTTAGTCTCTATTGTTGTGTCAATAGCTTTAGTTCTTGATGATAACGACAGCCGAACTTTAACCAAATAAGAATTAAAAAAAGTGTACTAATTTCTCCATACCTTTGGGGTGATGCAGTTTCTTATATTTTACTCGTAGTCATATTGTAAATTAATGTTTTAAGTTGTTTAACAAGGACAAAATACAGTTGGCTTTTGCTCCATCGTTGACTATTTTAGCTAACCATTATTTACCATTGAATGGGGCGTTGAGGCTTTTAGAATTTCTCGGTTTTTATATTTTATGTCGAAATAAAGGGGAGTAAATACATTGTTTGAGCCTAGTTCTACCTTAATAGAGCTATACAGGGGGCCTAGAAAATAGTTGTTTTCACCAAAATACAAATTCTACAACCTTGTTAGGCGCACAATGAGATTCGGTTAATCTTAATCAAGTTACGTGACCAGTCAAACACATGGATGAAGCAACAGGGTTTAATCTCCCGGTATTGGATGGGATAAAACTTTGAGTCGACATCAAAACTGTCGATTTTTCTGAAAAGTGGGCTATCGAGGTATGATGTTTACCTATGTGCCTAATATGGTTTGGGTAATGGGGTATTTTCGTGCAAGTTGGACCTTACAAGTTGATTTAATAGGCGACTTTATATGTCAATTGTAAACACATATAGATCAACAGTAGGTTAAACATCTCATGATGACACTACGAGATGATAATGCTGATATGGAGTTGCTACCTTGGATCGATATCGAGGAATTTAACCCCGGTTATATGATGCGGTCGTTATATTTGATGCCGAAACGTGGCAACAAAACAGATTGAAAACATACTCAAGATTATTAGTCAAAAAAAGATACACTACCTACAGTCAATTTAGACGATAAACTTTTTGTAAATAGGTAGATCCCAATGAAACCATTTATTTTTTCGACCACCAAATCAATTATTAGCGAAATAGGCGCGATTAAACGTATTGCCGACATCTGCTCGACTCTTGATATTTCAAAGCCATTGATCATCACCGATCAAGGCATTGTTGACATTGGTTTAATCCAACCTTTGGATGCAGCCTTTAAAAAAGCAGGCAAAGAATACTTTTGCTTTGATCAAGTCGTGGCCGATCCACCTGAACATATCGTTTTGTCTGCCGTAGCCTACGCAAAAAAGATTCAAGCTGATGGTATTATTGGATTTGGCGGTGGTAGCTCATTGGATACAGCAAAACTAGTGGCATTGTTGGCCAAGTCAGATGAAAAATTAAGTAATATTTATGGTGTTGATGCAATTAGAGGTCAACGTTTTCCGCTTATATTGATACCCACAACAGCCGGAACTGGCTCTGAAGTGACACCGATTGCTATTGTGACTACCGGTGATACCACTAAAGCAGGTGTCGTTTCAGCTACATTGTTACCAGACATTGCCTTATTAGATGCCAGTTTAACCTTGGGACTACCTTCTCATGTAACGGCAGCAACTGGAATTGATGCAATGGTACATGCCATTGAAGCCTATACCAGTGCCATTAAAAAAAATCCATACTCTGATCTGTTGGCTAAACAAGCGCTGACGTTGTTATCAAGTAATATCCTTGAGGCAACGTTCAATGGGAGCAACGTTGAAGCACGTCAAGCCATGTTGTTAGGGGCATGTTTAGCAGGCCAAGCTTTTGCAAACGCTCCTGTCGCAGCCGTTCATGCTTTGGCTTATCCACTGGGAGGACATTTTCATATCCCACATGGTTTGAGTAATGCCTTAGTATTAATTCAGGTGATGAACTTCAACCTTAGTCACTGTGCTGACCTATATGCTGAACTTGCACCAAGTATCAGTGAGACAATCGACCTTGATGTCAGTAATAAACAAATTGCGCAGACGCTAATTGATTTTATAGCAGGTTTGATAAAACAACTTAAGTTGCCAGTGAGTTTAGCTGAAATGGGTATAAGCGAAAGTGATATTAATACGCTATCAAACGACGCCATGATGCAAACCCGTCTACTGGTAAATAATCCAAAATCTGTGACCTTAGATGACGTTAAACACATCTATCGTCAAGCACATCAAGGTATTGTTTAAATGAATGACAATTCGGAGTTTGATAACAATATTAATGTAAATGGAGTTGATATTGCCTATCAACTCCATGGAGATGCCTCACACCCAACGTTGTTGCTTATCCACGGTTTAAGTACTCCTTTGAATGGATGGCCTAGCGCCATGGTTGAGTTATTTGTTGCAGAGGGTTATCAGGTTTTACTATTAGATAATCGTGATGTCGGTCGCTCTTCACAACTTGACCACTTATCTATCCCCAAGTTAGGTTGGGTAGTGCTTCAATTCAAGTTAGGACTCTCGATTAAAGCACCTTATCAGCTCGAAGATATGATGCAAGATGCGGTTGCTCTATTAGATGCACTCAAGCTATCTGAAGTTCATGTAGTTGGAGCATCAATGGGCGGAATGATAGCGCAATTGATGGCAATTCATTATCCACAAAAAGTGAAAACATTAACCTCCATAATGTCTACAACGGGATATAAGAAGCTTCCTCCAATAGCAAAAAATATTCGCGAAGCTTTAGCACATAAACCCGCTTCAAAAGAGCACAAAGACCTAATGGATTACCACGTCAAAAAATGGCAGGTTATTGGTAGCCCAGATTATCCTTCTTCAGATATTTATTTACATGAATATGTTGAAGGTATGTTACAGCGTGGGATCACATCAAAAGGCACATTGCGTCAAATGTTGGCCATAATGGCAGCAAAGAATAGGCAAAATTCATTAGCAAAATTAACGACTCCTAGTTTAGTGATCCATGGCGATTGTGATGGACTGGTCAATGTTGCGGGCGGAAAAGCCACTGCAGATGCAATACCTAACGCCAAACTAAAAATTTATCCAGGTATGGGTCATGATTTTCCTGTTGAATTGATACCGAACATAGTTGACGACATTGTTGCCCACATAAACATGAATTTAGGTACTAAAACATGACCAATATAAGGGGCAGGTATACGTCATTACTGTGGCGGCTTCAGGGATTGGCAAAGCTTCAGCCATTAAATTAGCTGATAAGGACGTTGATGGTTTAGAAAAGTTTCAGTGGGAAATAAGGGCTATTGGTGTTGAATGTTTTGTTGCCAGTCTTGACGTATTATACACTTTCGCTTTTATAGCATCTGCACAACCAACTAATGATAAATTTAATCGTATCGATATGTCGTTTAACGATACAGGCGTTAGCTTAATTGATTCAGTAGAAAATCAAATTATTCAGGATTTTCATTGGTTAATGAATATTAACTTTTGGGGAGTCGTGCATGGTACTCATAATTTTTACTTTATTTAAAAACCTCGCCTAGGACGCACATTGTTAATATTTATAGTTTATTTGATTTATTCTCTTTGCCTTTACAAAACGCCTATAACGTATCTAAATATGCGGTAAAATAATATATTAAGGCATTAAAAATGGAGAGGGCTGGCAGTGATCTAGCTGTGCATCTTAGGGGAATTAAAACGAATTTTACTTACAATGCCTTGGTATCGTCTCACGATATTCTCAAAAGCCAAAATATTGTTAATTTTAACAAACAAGTAAAGACCAAAGTATAACAAGCAACTGATATTATTTTGGCCGGTATTGAGAAAAAACAGCGACGTATTTTAGTCGGAGGCGAAGCAAAATTACTTGACCGTATTTTGAGATGATTTTCGTCCAGCTAGGATAAAATATTCTTGGTTTTTAGAAAGGCATAATTGATAAATGCAAAGAGTTATTGAATAAATAAAGACTCGACTTTTTAATAAATTTTAATTTGTTCAAATCGTTACTTTTCCAAACTTCCACTGCTTCAAACTTTAGAGGATCTATAAATACAACAACTGATTGTGAGTCGTCGAGAATCGAGTGATTTTTATATCGGATGCTTTTTATATAAAGTGTTTGATATTGATTCTTTAACTATCTGCGAACGTTATCAGGACCATAATCGTGAATCTTTTGATGCAGCCATCGATATTGCATAGCCTATAGTCTAAAAATACTATTTGCCTATTTGCCTATTTGCCTAAAAGGTGAATGTAATCAGCCAACATTCGATGGCAAAAAAGTCCATATTATTCTCGAGATTAAAGAAGGACTTGATGCGATTATTGAGGCGGGGCTTACAGCACCAACCATCGATTACGCAACGGATGGCATGCAGTTACCTCAAGTTGCAGCCAGTGGTGCTTTTATGTACTTAGCAACAGCTAAAGAAAGTATGAGTATTGGTTATCTTTCACTAACACACGCTAACACTAATTTGATTGAAACCTACGGCACACCTGAATAAATTAAGAAAGGAGGGATCACGACTTTTATGAAAATATTATTCATTTAGTACTGGCCAGAGTGAAAGATGCTTGCAAAGGTGTGAAAGGTATTTCGTTGTTTATTGTGCCTAAGTTCCAGTCAATGGTGATGGAAAAGTTGGACAGTCTAATGAAGACGCTTTGGCTGGTTTGTTTCATAAAATAGGTGGGCGAGGGCAGCATCAACTGTATTAAGTTTTGGCAAACAAAATGGCGCTAAAGCTTACTTAGTGGGCGAGGAAAATAAAGGAGTGAATTACGTGCTTCATACAATGAACGAGGCCCATATTTTGGTGGGAACGGGGACTGTTTTGATAGCATTGATGGGGTTTCAATACTCACTCGATTATGCCAAAAAACGCCTTTAGGGGCGGATATAGTCCTCAAAAAATTGTTTAGCGCCACCAGTCAATATCATCGAACATTCTGATGTCAGGCGAGTGTTGTTAACTCAAAAGACATATTCTGAAGTTGCATATGCATTGTGTTTATAAGGACATCAATTGGTTGATGATAAAAAAACTGTATTCACCGAAAGCGAACGAAAATATGCATCAACCATACTTAACTTTTTAACTCCCATCATCAAAAACTGGTCATCACAATAGGGGCCTTAATTGAATGACTTAGCTATTCTATAATAGGGCCATGGTTATGTTAACGAACACCCATTAAAGGTGTTCTCGCGCGACAATCGTCTTAATCTGATTCATGGGTGTACAGCAGGTATTCAGTCGTTAGATTTACTTTGCCGAAAAGTACCGATGAACAATTTTAAAGGCTATCAAACGTTTTTAAACGAAACGTTTCTCACTGCCCTAACTGTGACATCGACACAAAGTTTACAAAAATATGCAGTTAAGTTTCGCAATGCGCTCGATAATCTAAAAGAAGTCACAACCATTGTGACGGGTGTCTCTAAGACACAAAACCTTGATTTGGTATTTTTTATCTCTTATCTCTTATCTCTTATCTCTGTCAGTCATCTCAATATGTTTAGTCATATCATTATCGCTTGGTTATGGCTCAGACAGGTCGAGATAGTTACAAAATCACTTGAAAGTGAGCCTTATGATGACGATGTAAATTTCTATAACGAAAAAATTCAAGCCATGAAGTATTTTTTTTAATAGCGAGCTGCCCCTCAGTACCATTGGGGTAACCTAGTGAAAAATATCAATAGTGTTAGTTTTGATACACATCCAGATTGGTTGTGATTTCATCAAAAAATATTCATAAAAATATTCATAAAGGGCAGTATTTTATGCGCGGGTTAAATTCCCACTATGAATACTATTAAGTACAGAGCCACTTTCGGATTAATAGTTGTGACGTCATTAACACGGCTGATACAACTCGGCTAGTCTAAGCTACACAATCTACAACAGACGATAAAGAACATTTGCTGAAGCCCTAGTATCAGATATGTATGGCTGATATGGATTAAAACTAATCACAAGTTCAAGATGTGAGCTGACTGTCTATTTGTCTGCAAAAGTGAGAAACGCTGAAGTAAGGGTCAAAATGAATTATCAGTTCCGATGTTCAAAATGACACCACTCGATAAAATAGGTACAAAAAATTATATTTACTCTATTACCAACGAATCTGTATTCTTTGGCAATTTCAACCCGATTTAAGATAAATGAAATAGGTTTTCTGGGACCACCCAAAATAGTTGCCCGGGTATTTCTCATATAAATGATAATTTGAATGTCTAGCGCTTAGTAATGTTGAGATAGAGTTAGTCGGGTTTTAAATAAGCAATATCGTCTTGGTCGCTAAGGCCAAAATCGTAGCCTCCTTCAAAATCATCATTTAATTCATTAGTGACATTAACTGAAAGTTCTAAAATCTCTGGGATATACATAGGCAGATTTTTTTGTGCTTTGATAATTGTTTTAAACTCACTAAAATGTAACAAAGATATATCTAAGAGAAAGTTTCTGATGGAAACGTGTTGATTTTCAGTAAAAACTAAAACACATTTCGAAAACTTTTCGAGCACAGACTTTAGGTCTGTGGTACTCAAATAGGTGATCAGCTGAGCATATCGCTCACTATTAAAAATTTTCTGTTCGGAGTCTATTAGTAAAAGAGCAATGGCTGAATTGAGCAGTTTTTGTAGCTCAAACGTTAGATAGTCCTCATCTGTTTCAGGGATCACGATATTGGCCGCATATTGTGCTGATATTTTTTTGTACACATCAAATAGCTTTTTTCTGTTTTGGCCTTTTTCAATTAATTTAGCGTGAACTACTGTTATGTCTGAGGTGCTGTTGGCTGCTAATGCATAGGTAGAAAGTTTAATTTGTTTAAAATAGTCAGCAGATATTTCTTTTAATCCAGAATACTTAGCCCAGCCCGCCCTAAAACAGTAAACAATACCTTGAGTTTTGATGATTTCTTTGGCTTTTTCGGTGCTGTTATCGCAATGGCTTAACAGCCCTAGGTTAATAATCCCTAGAACTATTTCACAAGCTTTCTTAATGTGGTCTGCATAAACAACAGATAAATTGTCAGAAGCAATCCGCAGTGACATATCAGACAACTGTTGTTTAGTTTTATGCACAAACTGCTCAGAAAAATATCCGTCAGCTAGGCCATCTTTTAATACTAAAAGTACAAAAGGTTTGTTCCTCAACTCTGCTATTTTCATGATGCTATCCTTGTCATCCTAAAGTGGGGCAAACATATCGTCTGTATCCATTTCAACTGCCGTTACTCTTTGCTTATTAGCATTGTTTTTCAAAGCTGTTTCCATATTGTCCAAGGTACCATTTGTGCTGATGGTCATGACTTCATTATATGCTTCTTCATCAAGGCTTTTTATTTTGAGAAGTAATTCTTCAATACTGCCAGATACTTGCTCTTCTTCGTATTCGAGTTCAGAAAAATCATGACCTATAAAAGGAAATGATAAATATAACAATCCAAAATCATCTTGAACGATAGCCTTGAGTATCTCTCGTTGTTTTTCATCATCTTCATAAGAAAGAAATATTTGTGCAAGTAAACTATGAGCCTCAGTTTGTGCGCAAAATATCGATTCTTCATCCATATTTTGCCAATATGAAGGTTCGACGTTTAATAATTTTTTAATGGAATCTGCATCCATCAACCAGGTAGCAATCGAAGGTATAGTGGCATCATGCTCTCGCACAATTTTAGCTACTGTTAAGATATCCATTTCAGAAAACACCGCTAACATAGCGCTATCACCTTGTTCTGATGCAATTTTTTCTAGTGAGTTACCCGCACGTCTGCCGCTATGTTGGGCTTGTTCCGTAATGTCGGTGGCAAGAATTAGTGCTTTACTGGTCAATGGATATTCCTTAAAAATAGTTGAATGTTATTCATCGTAGCCGTAAGTTTCATAGGGACCTGTTGAGTCGTCGTTAGACTCAACTTCCTCAGGTAAAGGCGGCAAAGGGGTTGCATCATAAGTATTATAAAAATGAATGATTAACACTGCCGTTTTTAACTCATGCTCCGAGTGTTCCATTAACTGTGTAATTGTTGCTCTGGCGTCAGCGTGAACAGCAACAAAAGGTTTGATGTCAGCCCATGCGGGTTGCTGAGAAACATCCAGCATGGCTAGATTTTTTGAATCAATTCTTACACTGCGAGTAATGGCCATTGCCAACTGGTCAACTAAGCCATTGAAAGTTGAACTATTCAAGGATAATTGAGCTGTTAAAACATTTAGATAATTAGCCAATAAATCGGGGTTTTCAGGATCACTTAGTGACTCCATGTTCTCTAAATACATTGAAAAATCATCAGATAAATAAGAAGGTATTAGTATTTGTGATTGCATTTAATTGGTTCCTACAGCAAAGCATTGTGCCAAAAAGAATCGGCTACTTCTCTTGGATCAGTGATAATAGTATAATTACTCTTAATATATGCAGAGCGCTTTTTGGGATCAGAAACTATATCGTATGCTTTTTGAATAAATTGAAACTTTTCCTTTGCCTCTGCCGCGTCATTTCTATCGGGATGATATTGATTGGCCAGTTTTCGATACGCTTTTTTGATCTCAGTCGTAGTCGAGGTTCTGGTAACACCTAAAAGTTCAAAATGGTCCATAAAATGTAAAATAATCCTGGTACATGAAACTCAACTAAAGATTGCCTTTGGTTTTTCAGTCTTTATTTTACCTTTACCGCCTCAGTTTAACAATGCTGGGTTGATATTTATTATGCCTGATAAGTGTACGAAAGTAGTTGTAAAAATATTCTGTCCCTCAAGGCATATTCGTTTTGACTCGACAGTAATGTACCACTCAAAAATCAATTAAAAAGATAAGTGCATTAACAGGTTTTGTAAAATACCATCCATGGCGTATTTCTATTTTTCTACAAAAGCTCTCTCAACAACATAGTCTCCTTGTACACCTTTTTTAGGACTTTCCTTGAAGCCTAATTCATCAATAATTGCGCATGTTTCTTTTAACATGGATGGGCTACCACATAACATTACACGGTCAAACTCTGGATCAAGTTCAGGTATGCCAACATCATGATATAACTTTCCTGTAGTCATCAAATCAGTAATGCGACCCTGATTTTTATATGGCTGGCGGGTAACACTCGGATAGTAAATTAGCTGTTCGGTGATCATCTCACCCAGATACTCATGCTTAGGAAGATCTTCTGTTATGATTTTGTTGTACGACAATTCGTCGATAAACCTCACTCCATGAAATAAAATAACTTTTTCGAAGCGCTCATAAGTTTCAGGGTCTTTGATAATACTTAAAAAAGGAGCCAATCCTGTTCCAGTGCCGATCAATAGTAAATTTCTACCATCACGTAAATCGTCGATAACCAATGTTCCAGTTGGTTTACTACCAATAATCACCTCATCGCCAATCGATAAGTGCTGCAACTTAGATGTGAAAGCACCGCCTTCCACTTTAATACTAAAAAACTCTAAATAATCTTCATGGTTTGCACTAACGATACTATAGGCTCGCAAGATAGGTCTCTTTTCCTCTTGCTCTAAGCCAATGATGATATATTCCCCATTTCTAAAGCGAAGACTTTGACTACGTGTCGTTTTAAAAGAAAAAAGTGTATCGTTCCAGTGAAGAACATCAATGACTTTTTCGGGGTTGAATTTTCTTTGCATAATTTTTCCTGTAATCAGATTATTTTATTTCTTTACCTGCGGCTTGTAAGTCTGCATGGTAGCTTGAACGAACCAATGGGCCTGATGCAGCATGGGTAAAACCTAGTTCTTTTGCGGTAACACCCAGTTGTTCAAATTCGGCTGGTGGAACATAACGTTTCACTGCCAGATGATGCTTACTGGGTTGCAAGTATTGCCCTAATGTAAGCATCTCTACATCATGCTTACGTAAGTCTTGTAATACGTCAGTAATTTCTTGAATAGTCTCGCCAAGTCCAAGCATAAGCCCTGACTTTGTAGCTACATGCGGATGCATGGCTTTAAAACGACGTAACAACTCCAATGAATTTTTGTAATTAGCCCCGGGGCGAACTTCTCGGTACATATGTGGTGCGGTCTCAAGGTTATGATTAAATACATCTGGTGGTGCCGTACTTAAAATTTCAAGTGCTTTATCCATCCTACCTTTGAAATCAGGAACCAAAATCTCAATTTTTATTGATGGTACCTCTCTACGTATCGCATTAATGCAGTCTACAAAGTGTTGAGCACCGCCATCACGGAGATCATCCCTGTCAACTGAAGTAATGACCACATACTTTAATTTCATATCCCTTATTGTGGCTGCTAATTTTTGCGGTTCCTCAGCACTGACTGGTAAAGGTCTACCATGTGCTACATCGCAAAATGGACAGCGACGTGTGCAAATAGCTCCTAAAATCATAAATGTTGCGGTTCCGTGATTAAAACATTCGTGCAAATTAGGGCATGATGCTTCTTCGCAAACTGAGCTGAGATTATGCTTACGCATAGCTTGTTTAATTTGATCTACTTTAGCGGTATTACTTGGCAGTTTTATTTTTAACCAACTGGGTTTTTTTAATGTTGTTTCTTTTTCACTAGCAATTATCTTTACCGGAATAAAAGCCAACTTGTCAGCATTACGCAGCTTCTCTCCAGCCACATATTTTGATTGTTTTATGTTATTCATGGTATTTGTGAGCCCTATTAATACTCTGTGT
>OOGD01000129.1_pt1 | contig 17258 bp, 27 predicted proteins | sample 1670381 | NCBI WGS metagenome assembly OOGD01 (sample SAMEA98146918, study PRJEB22522) | marine metagenome | biome: marine biome; feature: marine water body; material: sea ice | place: Arctic Ocean | collected 14-Sep-2015 | depth 1.3 m | reverse complement strand
TAATTGCACCAGTTACATCAGTTGTTCTAACAAAAAATTGTGGTCTATAACCTGTAAAGAATGGTGTATGACGACCACCTTCATCTTTTGTTAAAACATATACTTCTGATTCGAAATTTGTGTGTGGCGTAATTGTACCAGGTTTTGCTAATACCATTCCACGTTCAATGTTTTCACGTGTAACACCACGTAATAAAATACCAACATTATCACCAGCGAAACCTTCATCTAATGTTTTTTGGAACATTTCAATACCAGTAATTGTTGTTGTTTGAGTGTCACCAACACCAACAATTTCAATGTTCTCACCTACTTTTATAATACCACGTTCAATACGACCAGTTGCAACTGTACCACGACCTGTAATTGAGAAAACATCTTCGATTGCCATTAAGAATGTTTTTTCAGTATCACGTTCTGGTGTAGGAATATATTCATCAACAGCATCCATTAAAGCGAAAATTTTATCAACCCATGGATTATCGCCACGTTTAAGATCTGGATTTGCTGAGATTGCTTCAATTGCTTGTAACGCAGACCCTGAACAAATTGGAATATCTTCACCTGGGAAATCATAAGCCGATAATAACTCACGAACTTCTAATTCTACTAATTCTAATAATTCGTCATCATCTACTTGATCTTGTTTGTTTAAGAATACAACGATATCTGGAACACCTACTTGTTTTGATAATAGAATGTGTTCACGAGTTTGTGGCATTGGACCATCAGCCGCTGAAACTACTAAAATCGCACCATCCATTTGTGCGGCACCAGTAATCATGTTTTTTACATAATCTGCGTGACCTGGACAATCTACGTGAGCATAATGACGATTTGCTGTCTCATATTCAACGTGTGCAGTATTAATTGTAATACCACGTGCACGTTCTTCTGGTGCACCGTCAATATCTGAATAATCTTTAATTACTGCACCGCCTTCTAAGGATAATGCAGCAGTAATTGCTGCAGTTAAAGTTGTTTTTCCGTGATCTACGTGACCAATAGTACCAATATTAACATGCGGTTTTGTACGTTCGAATTTCTCACGTGCCATTATAAAATTCCTTTAAGTTTTAAAATTACAATTAAGTTTTAAGCTTTTAGCGAGATAGTCTATAGATTAAATTTGAAATTAATATCTAAAATGTGCAAAAGCTTTGTTTGCTTCAGCCATTTTATGAGTTTCTTCCTTTTTTTTAATAGTATTACCAATTTCGTTGGCTGTGTCAATAATTTCATTAGCTAATTTAATTGACATACTTCTTCCAACTCGTTGTTTTGAATACCCAATAATCCATCGTAATGATAAGTTAGTTGCTCTAAAACCACTAACTTCAATAGGAACTTGATACGTTGAACCACCAATTCTTCGAGCTTTAACTTCAACAATAGGACTCGCTTTTCGAATTGCCTTTTCAAATACTTCTAAAGGATCTTCGTTTGTTTTTTGTTTGATAATCTCAAATGCTTCGTATACGATATTTTTTGCAATTGTTTTCTTGCCAGATTTTAAAATCCGTGAAATAAGTAAACTAACTAAGTAACTATTATAAATAGAATCAGTTTGTGGGAAACGTTTTTTTGAAATATTTCTACGCGACATAATATATTTGATAAATATTTTTTACTTAATTAAAATAAATAAAAGCTAATTTAAAATAGCTTTTATTTCATAAGTATAATTTGTTAATTTTTATTTACTAAGATTTTGGTTTTTTGACACCATATTTCGATCTACCTTGAGTTCGATCTTTAACACCCCCGGTATCTAATGCGCCACGAATAATATGATATCTTACCCCAGGTAAATCTTTAACTCGACCACCACGAATTAAAACAACTGAATGCTCTTGTAAATTATGTCCAATTCCAGGAATATAAGCTGTTACTTCAAAACCTGATGTTAATCGGACTCTGGCAACCTTTCGAATAGCGGAATTTGGTTTTTTAGGCGTAGTTGTATAAACCCTTGTGCAAACACCACGTCGTTGCGGACAATTAACAAGCGCTGGTGATTTTGTTTTCTTTTTAATTTGTATACGTCTTGAACGAACTAATTGCTGTATAGTTGGCATAAAGTTTTTAAATTATCTTTAAATAAATTTTCCAAATTATTGATCCGTTGAGTTTAATCCATATTTTTTCATGAATCTTTCAACACGACCTTCACTATCTATCATAACTTGTGATTTTGTATAAAACGGATGATTAGCTAACCACATGTCAACTTGTAATTCCTTTTTTGTTGAACCAATTAAACAAAGTGGTTTTCCATCACATAAAACTGGTGTATCTTTAGACCATGTAGGATGTATATCAGATTTTGGCATATTCTTATAAATATAAATATTAACGTTTTGAGTATTGTGGAGCTTTTCTTGCTTTTCGTAAACCATATTTTTTACGTTCTTTAATTCGTGAGTCACGTGTTAAGAAACCAAATGGTTTTAAAATTGCTCGATTTTGATTGTCCATTTTACATAATTGTCTTGCAACACCTAGTTGAATAGCTTGAGCTTGACCTGTAAGTCCACCACCGTTTACTAATGTTACAATATCAAATTGTTTTTCTAAATTTAACGCTTTTAAAGGTGCCCAAACGCTATTTAAATAGTTATCATTATATTGTAAATATTTATTCCCTGAAACTTTATTAACAATTAAGTTTCCTTCACCAGGAACAAGGAAAACTCGCGCAACGGCTTGCTTTCGTTTTCCAAGACCAATGTTATCTTTTTGAAAAATTAATTCTGCCATAGTTATGTTTATTATTGTTTTCCTAAATCATTATTTAACACTTGCATATACATTTGTGACATCAATTTCAATTGGGTTTTGTGCTTGATGAAGATGATTTTGATCATTATAGATCTTTAATCGTCTCATTAATTTTTTTCCTTCTGCTTGTGATAACATTCTTTTAACTGCTCTTTCAATAGTTAATTTTGGAAGACAGTCAGAGACATTTTTAATTTTTAATGAACTACCTGGTCGTCCAGGATTATAAACAAGATAATGTTTACTATTTTCGTTTATAATAATCGAATCTGCATTTACTAGAATTATATAATCTCCTGTATCTACAGAAGGATGATATTGAGGCTTTACTTTACCTTTTAGTAAAGTAGTAATAAGTGTTGCAAGCCTACCTAATGTTTGTCCTTTACAATCAATAAGATACCAATTACGATTCTTGTAATTTTTAGTTGGTAAGAATGTTTTATTTAATGAATTCATAATTTTTTTATTAAAAATAAATAAATAAGAATATTAATTATTTTAAAATAATACCTAATTTATTTTTTAATGTAGAAAAAACTTCATCTGCTGATTTTCGCCCAAAATTTTTAAGTTCTTGTAATTTTTCCGGAGAGTATTGTAATAAATCACCAACAGTATTTATCTGAGCTTTTTTTAAACAATTATATGCACGAACAGATAATTGTAACTCTTCAATTGCGATATTAGTGTAAGGTTCAATACTTATCGAACGAGTTTTTGATTCTAATTTATTATTTTCATTTGTATCTTTATTTTCAAGTAATAAAGTAAATAAATCAATAGTAGTTTGAGCTGCAGATGTAAGAGCTTCATTTGGAGAAATACTACCATTTGTCCAAATATCTAGAAATACTCGTTCAGTTATCTTATTAGCTTTATCATAAACATTTTCTATTTTAAAATCGACCTTTTGGACAGGCATAAAAATAGTATCAAGTTGCAAATAATTCTCATTCTCTTCTAAAAAAGTTTGAGATGCTAATTTATATCCAGTTCCATATTCAAATTTGAATTCAATTTCAAGGATATTCGAAGTTGAAATTGTCATAATATAGTGATTTGGATTCACAATTTCTAAATTTGATGGTAACTGAATTAAATCTGCAGTAACAACCGCTGGTCCTTGGATTTTTAAGCGACCGAATTGTGGAGTCTGCGTTTTACTTTTTAAAACAATTCCTTTTAAATTTAATAATATTTCAAGTATATCTTCTCGAACACCTGGAATAGTTGAAAACTCATGACTTACACCAGCAATTCGAACTGCTGAAATAGCAACGCCACCTAAATCATTTAGAAGTACTCTACGTAATTGATTTCCAATTGTTATTCCTTGTCCCGGTCTTAAAGAATTGATCAGAAATTGTCCATGACAAGCACCAGATTCAATCTTTTCTGATTTAAGACATTTAATAGAAATGTTATTCATAGTTTAATTTAGTAGAAATAGAAATTCTAAACCCGACGTCGTTTTGGAGGTCGGCACCCATTGTGTGGAACAGATGTTATATCTTGAATTGACGTGATTTCAAATCCGGCACCTTCAATTGCACGAATTGCTGTTTCACGACCTGAGCCTTGTCCTTTTACTAAAATTCCAACATTTTTCATACCCGTACTTAATGCGTCTAATGCTGCTTTTTCAGCTGCTGTTTGCGCCGCAAATGGTGTACTTTTGCGAGCGCCTTTAAATCCAGAACTTCCTGCTGATGCCCATGCAACAGTATCCCCAGTTAAATTAGTAATTGTTACAATTGTATTGTTAAATGTTGATTGAATATGAACAACACCACTTGTAAAACTGTTTCTATCTTTTTTCGTCGTTGATTTTCTAGTTGTTTGCGCCATATATAAAAAATTTCAAATAAATCCTATCATAAATAAAATTATTTTTTCTTACCAGTAACAGTTTTCTTTGCTCCGCGTCGACTGCGAGCATTTGTTCTAGTTCGTTGACCTCGAACAGGTAAACTATTTCTATGTCGTTTACCTCGGTGACAATTTATTTCGTTCAATCGTTTAATATTTAAACCATTAAATCTTCTTAAATCCCCTTCTAATTTTAAGTCACTCTCTTCTAGAGTTTGACGTAATGCTACTGTTTGTTCTGTAGTTAAATCATAAACTCTTGTATCGAAATTAATGTCTGCTATTTCAACGATTCTTTTTGCAGATGTAAGTCCAATTCCATGAATATAAGTAAGAGCATATGCAACTTTTTTATTTCTTGGTAAATCAACACCAACTAATCTTACCATTTCTAAACTCCTTTAAAATATTATCCTTGACGTTGTTTATGTTTGGGATTTGGACAAATTACCATAACTCTACCATGTCGTTTAATTACCCGACATTTATCACACATTTTTTTTACTGAAGGACGAACTTTCATCTTTAAATTTTTATTTTTAAATAATACTTTTTAGTTTATTGATACATATTGTTATAAACATTCGAATAATAAATATTATTGATTTCACGTATTAAATCTAAAACTACTCCTGCTAAAATCAATAACGACGTTGTACTTAATCCATTAAGACCTGTAATATTTAATGTTGATTCAATAAAATTGGGTACAACTGTTAAAGTAGCAAGCATTGTTGCACCTATCAATGTTATTCGTTTTATAACTTGTTTTAAATAAAAGGTAGTTTGTAATCCAGGTCTTACACCTGGGATTGTAACCGCCATTTTTTGAAGTTGATCGGAAATATCTTTTGGATTTAAAACAATCGATGAATAAAAAGAACTAAATGTTAAAATTAGTACAAAGTAGCCTATCCAATAAATAAATTTAAAAGATGAAAGGAAATTTAACCACTGAAATACTCCCAAATTAACAAGATAATTCGGAATTACTAGAATAGCAGTTGTTAAAATAATAGGCATTACTCCAGCTTGATTAAACCGTAATGGAAGATAATTATTAACCACATCTTGCAGAGATGATTGATTTAACTGTTTTGATGAAATTAATGGAATTTTTCGAATTCCTTGTTGTAAAAAAACAATTCCATATAATGAAGTAAAAATTAATAGGCTAATACCTATGATTGAAAGAATAGTGAAGTTTTCACTATTTTCAACAATTAATTTTTTAAAAAGATTTGGTAAATTTGAAATGATGTTTGTATAAATAAGCAATGAAGCACCATTTCCTAAGCCATAATCCGTAATTAATTCACTTAACCATAAAACTATCATAGCTCCTGTAGTTAACCACAGAACTATTTGAGCTGCTAAGAGATAATCCCAATCAAATAAGACTTGTTTTAAATATAATGTAACACCGATACTTTGAATAATAGCCCAAATTAAAGTTATAAATCGTGTTAAACGACTGATCGAACGACGACCTTCAAAATCACCTTCTTTTTGTAATTTCGCAAGTTTTGGAGAAAAACCAAGAAGTAATTGAACAAAAATAGTGGCATTTATATATGGAAAAATATTCAAAGTAAATAAACCAATTACAAAGGTGTTATCTCCTGAAAATGTACTTATTAAATTTTTGGCAACTGAATGTCGTTGAATATAAAATGCTAAATCGCTATTATTAATTCCTGGAACAGGAAGAAATGTTCCAACTCGAATTAATAATAAGACTCCAAGACTAAATAATAAGCGGTTTAATAAAACATCTCGAATTTCTTTATTAATCTTCACTGTTCTATTTTTTTGATATTTATTAAATTACTCTAAATTTAAACCTCGTTTTTTTGCTACTTGTGATTTTGTCGTTAAATTGTTTAACGCACAAACTGATGCACGTGCATTATTTAACAAATTATTAGATCCAAGTTGTTTTGCAATAACGTTTTTTACACCTGCTACTTCTAATACGATACGAACAGCACCACCTGCAATTACACCAGAACCTTCAATTGAAGGTTTCATAAATACTTTACAAGCTCCAAAGTTTCCAACAACATGATGTGGAATACTCAATGATTTCGTAAGTGGAAGTTCAATCAAATTTTTACGACCATCGGTTTTTGCTTTTTTAAAAGCATTCACAACATCATCTGCTTTAGCAACACCAACACCAACTTTTCCATTTTCATCGCCAACTACTACAATTGCTCGAAAACTTAATTTTTTACCACCTTTAGTTACTTTTGAAACCCGACTAATTTTTATTAATCGTTCTACTAACTTTGGCTCTTGTACATTATTGTTACGTCGAGAATTTTTTTTTAACTTATTTACTTTTTTTAAATCACTACTCATAAAATATATTTAATTTGTGTATTTATTTACAAATTCTAATCTAAAATTGTAAACCACCCGCTCTAGCCCCATCTGCTAACGCTTTTATACGGCCATGATATAAATAAGGGCCGCGATCGAAAACAATTTTGGTAATATTTTTTTTTAAACTTAACTCTGCTAATTTTTCTCCCATAAGTCGAGAAGCATCACAAGTACGACCTGTTGATAAACTAAGTTTAATTGATCTATCTAAAGTTGAACAAGCTAATAAAGTTCTTGAACTAGTATCGTCAATGATTTGTGCATAAATATGTTCATTTGAACGATAAACAGATAAACGTGGGCGCTCAAGAGTTCCTTTCACGGTACCACGTAATGCTTCGCGTTTTAATTTTTTATATTTATTAGGTTTTAACTTTTTGTTTTTATTTTTTAATTTCAACAAAGTTCGTTTTGACAATCTCATATTTTTAATTTTTTAAAAATGTAAAAGTTTTAAAATTCAAGATTAGGCATTAAGAATTTAAAAACAAAATTGATTAACTATTTTCCAGCTTTTCCAGCTTTACGAAGAATTTGTTCATCTTTATATAAAATTCCTTTACCTTTATATGGTTCTGGACGGCGCCAAGCTCGAATATTTGAAGCAAATAATCCTAATTTTTCTTTATCACACGATTTTAAATTAATAGTTGTATTTTGAACAACTTCAACAGTCATATCTGATGGAATCTCCATCTTAACAGGGTGACTGTAGCCTAAATTTAAAACGATCTCTTTCCCTTGAACAGTAGCTCGATATCCAACACCTTTTAAAATTAAAGTCAATTGGAATTGTTCAGAAACCCCAATAACCATATTATTAATTAATGTACGGTATAAACCATGTAATGAACGAAGATTTCGTGCTTGATTTTTTACACTTACTTTTAAAATACTATCATCTTGTTGAATTCCAATGGTATCAGGAATTTTTATTTGTAAAGTCCCAAATTTCCCTTTAACAGTAATTTCTGCACCACTGTAATTAATATCAACACTCTCTGGGATAGTAATTGGTAATTTTCCTATACGTGACATTTTAGAAACTCCTTATTTACCAAATATAACATAAAACTTCACCACCAATAATAAGTTCTTTAGCTTTTAGATTTGTCATTACACCTTTAGAAGTAGATATAATTGCAATTCCTAAATGATCTAAAACCTTTGGTAATTCTTTTGAATTTGCATAAACACGCAATCCAGGTTTACTTATTCTTTTAATCTCACTAATAACAGAATTTCGCGATTTTCCAGTGTACTTTAATGAAAGTAATAAATACTCTCTTTTATCTTCTTGGTAACCTTCAAAATCTTCAATAAATCCTTCTTCTTTTAAAATATTCGCAATAGCTAAAGACATTTTTGTAACAGGAACCTGTACAATTTGATGCTTCACCATAGTAGCATTCCTAATTCGTGTTAACATATCTGATATAGTATCAGTTACCACAATTATCTCCTTATCAAATATATTTTTTCGTTAATTATTCTTGTGACCAACGTTTACGTTTTAAATGTTTTTTTCGATCCCAAACCTGGCTAACTTCAGAAAATGTTGAGTATTTTTCATAATAGCCACAATCATTCAATGGGAATCTTAAAAACTTAAATAGAATCATTCCATTTAAAATTTTATCCATTGATTTTGAGTTATATTTTGGAGAAGAATGTTCTAAAACAATATTGATTGTGAAACCTTGAATTTGATCTACATCGTCATAATCCACTTCTGGGAAAATTAACTGCTCTTTTAAACCAAATGTATAATTTCCAGCTTTATCAAAACTTCTTAAAGATAAACCACGAAAATCTCGAATTTGAGCGAATGTAAAGAATAATAGTTTTGTTAAAAAGGCATACATTTTTTCGCCTCTTAATGTTACACTTAAGCCTAATTCCATATCTTCACGAATCTTAAATCCAGCAATTGCTTTTTTTGATCTTGTGATAAGTGGCTTTTGTCCAGTAATATTCTCAAATTCTTCAATATTTTTCTTTAAAATATTAGTATTTTGAGCTGCTAATCCAAGTCCACGATTAATTTGAATTTTTTTTAATTTTGGAACAGTATGTGGATTTCTAAATCGAGAAGGGCTATTTTTTATTAAAAGAGGCTTAATTCCTTCTTCATACTCTTTTTTTATATCTCCAAGTAAGTTATGAATATCAGCAATTTCTTCTAATGAATGTTGGTTTAGCATATTAATCTTTTAAATTTAATTTAACATTTGAATGATCAATAGGTGCTTCAATTTGTTTAATCTCACCTATTTCATTTTCTGTATTTGGTTTAACATGTTTAAACTTAAAATTAATTCCTTGTACTATAATTTTTCCAGTGTTTTCATTAACTTTAATAACTTCTCCCGTTTCATTTTTATGAAAACCAGAAATAATCGTTACTTTGTCACCTAGTTTAACATGTACTTTTTGTTTTTTTGACATCTTATAAAACCTCCGGTGCTAAGGATACGATTTTAGAAAAATTCTTATCACGAATTTCACGAGCTACAGGACCAAATACACGTGTACCACGAGGATTATTATCTGCATTAACAATTACTGCAGCATTGTCATCAAATCTAATATACATACCATCTTGACGACGAACGCTTTTTTTAGTCCGTACTACGATCGCTTTTATTACATCAGATCGTTTAATAGGCATATTTGGAATAGCTTCTTTAACAACTGCAATTATTGTATCACCAATTTCTGCATATTTTTTGTTACCACCTAATATTCGAATACACATTACTTTTTTAGCACCGGTATTATCCGCTACTGTTAAAATTGTTTGAGGATAAATCATAAAATAATATTTAACTTATTAACGATGATTTTGAAATAATTTCAACTAAATTCCAACGTTTTCTTTTACTTAATGGTCGACATTCTTGAACTAATACTTGATCACCAATATTACATTCTTCTAGCTCATCATGGGCTAAATATTTTTTAGTTTTTACTAAAGTTTTAGAATACATTGGATGTGGGTATCGTTTTTCAATTTTTACCACAATAGTCTTTTGCATTTTATTACTAATTACAATACCAACTTGTTGTTTAACTGGCATTTAAAACTCCTTAATTTGTAATTAAATTAGTTATTAATTTCTTCTTTTTGCTCCAAATTTTCTAAACGTAATGTTAAAAGTGTTTTTAATTGAGCTAAACGACGTTTTGTATGTTTTATGTCATGAGATTTAAAACTTTGACGTGTAGCTTTTTTAAAACGTAAATTAAATAATTCATTTTCAGTTTCAATAATCGCTTCAGAGATCTCTGTATTTGAAAGTGAAACAATATCAGTAAATTGAGGTAGACTCATATTTTATTTAATAACTATCTTTATTAATAAATTTTGTTTTTAATGGTAATTTATAAGCTGCTAAAGTTAATGCAGCTTTAGCAACTTCTTCCGGAACAGAACTAATTTCAAAAAGAATTGTTCCCGGTTTTACTACAGCTACCCAATAATCGACAGTACCTTTACCAGAACCCATTCGTGATTCAGCGGCTCTAGCAGTAACCGATTTATCTGGGAAAATTCGAATCCATAATTTTGCTCCACGTTTAGTATAACGTGTGATTGTTCGTCGAGCTGCTTCAATTTGACGTGACGTAATCCAATTTGGTTCTAATGCTTGTAAACCGAAACTACCAAAGCAAATTTCGTTTCCGCGTGTTGCTTTACCTCGCATACGTCCACGATGATATTTTCTATATTTTGTTCTTTTTGGACTTAACATAACAAATTAATTTAATAAAAATATAAATTTTTTCAACTAATAGTTTCTATTTAGATAAGATTTCACTCTTAAATAGCCAAACTTTAATTCCTAAAACCCCATAAATAGTATTGGCTTCGGCTGTTGCATAATCAATATCAGCACGTAAAGTTTGTAAAGGAACTCGTCCTTCTCGAATCCACTCACTTCGTGCAATTTCAGCTCCATTCAAACGTCCAGAAACTTGAATTTTAATACCATTTACATTTTGTTTTTGAGCTCGTTGTAAAGCTTCTCTAATAGCACGTCTAAATGCAATCCGTTTTTCTAATTGTTCAGCAACTAAATCAGCAAGAAGATTAGCATCTAAATCAACTTTTTCAACTTCAAAAACTTTAATTGTAAGTTGACGGCTTGATGGTAATATCTTCTTAAGATTATTTAATAAATTTTCAAGTCCAGCTCCTAAATCTCCAACTAAGATTCCCGGTTTTCCTGTCTCAATGTTTAATTGAATTTGATCATTTAAACCATTTCGACAAATCTTAACAGTTGAGATATTATTATTTTTTGCAATTGTATCTATATAAGTTCGAATCTTATCATCTTCTTCTAAGATATTCGCATATTGATTGAAATTAGCATACCACGTAGATCTATGTTCTTGTGTAATACCTAATCTAAATCCTAAAGGATGTATTTTTTGCCCCATCGAATTAATCCTTTTAATTTCAATTATTTAATTGTTCTCTTTCATAACCACCGTAATATGGCAGGTTGGTTTTAAGATTTTGTATGCTCGTCCTTGAGCACGTGGTCGAATGCGTTTTAGTTTTGGTCCTTCATCTGCAAAAATTTCATCAATAACTAATTTTTTCTTATCTAATCCATAGTTATGTTTTGCATTTGCTGCTGCTGAATGGACTACTTGCCAAATAGGCCCACCAGCATCATAAGGTAAGAATTCTAAAATCATTAATGCTTCTTGATATGAGCGACCTCGAATTTGATCTATCACTCGTCGTATTTTATGAGGAGACATTCGAATATATTTCGCTACTGCTTTTACTGATTGCGAATTTGCCATAAGTAATTATTTTTAATATATGTTTTTAAATTAATAAAAAAATAACTTTCTTTTAAAGCTTTTAAAAAAGACTAGAAATTTACCATAACGATTCTTGTTTTTTAATAGGTACTTTAGTTCTATACAAAAGTTTGATAGTTATATAACTAAATGGCTCAAAATTTTGGCAGTTCTTCGCCAAAAACTTATTCACTTTTGACACTTCACTAATATAAATTTCATGAATCCATATATCAAAAAAATTAATAGAAAGATTATTCTGCAATGAAAGAACAGGTGAATATAAAATTGCTAAAATATTATCCCGTTCAATTGGATTTGATTTTAATAAATATAAAATATCATCAATTGCATAATAAAGATATTTATTTTGGAAACTATTTAATAGAAATTTTGCAACTGAAGATAATTTTCTTTCGTATTTTATTTGGAAAGTTTTAGACGTAATTTCGTTTGGATTAGGATATAAAAAAGGTTTTCCTTCACTTCGATTGGTTGATTTTCGCTTTTTTGTGATCGAAATTTCTTCCTTACATTTACATCTGATTTCGTATAAAATTCGATTCATTAGCTTCGTTTATTTAACGTTTTGGTTTTCTATCAGCTTTAATATGAGTTTTAAAAGTTCTTGTTGATACAAATTCACCTAATTTATGCCCAACTAATTGATCAGAAATAAAAACTGGTACATGTTGTTTACCGTTGTAAACTGCAATTGTGAATCCAATCATACTAGGTAAAATCGTTGAAGATCTAGACCAAGTTGTAATTGTATCTTTTTTATCTGCTTCATTCATTTTATTAATTTTTTTTAATAAATGATAAGCAACAAAGGGACTTTTTTTTAATGATCTTGCCATCTTTAAAATATTTTTGTTTATATGTTAAATAACTATTTAAACGCGTCGACGAAGAATATAAGCATCACTTAATTTTTTTCTTTTTCTAGTTTTCATCCCTAATGCTGGTTTACCCCATGGAGTTAATGGACGAGTTCTACCAATAGGGGCTCTTCCTTCACCACCACCGTGTGGGTGATCACATGGATTCATTACTGAACCACGAACAGTTGGACGTTTTCCTAACCAACGTGTTCTTCCAGCTTTTCCACTTTGAACTAAAAATGCATCATTATTACTAACTTCTCCAATTGTAGCAAAACATTCTTTTCGAATTAATCGGATTTCTTTTGACGGTAATCTTAAAGTTATATAATCACCTTCTTTAGCTAATAATTTTGCTGATGTTCCAGCCGCTCGAACAAGTTGTCCACCCCTATTAGGAATAAGTTCAATATTATGAATAGAAGTACCTAAAGGAATTTCTGTTAATGGTAACGTATTTCCAACATTTAATGGAGAATCAGAACCCGATAAAATATTGTCACCAACATTCAAATTTTTTGGATGTAAAATATATCGTTTTTCACCATCTGTATAATGAATTAGTGCAATTCTTGCATTTCTATTTGGATCATATTCAATAGCGGCTACGATTCCGTCGATGCCATATTTGTTACGTTTAAAATCAATAAGTCGATAACGTCGTTTATGACCACCACCGCGATGTCGGATTGTGATAACTCCTCTATTATTTCGTCCTTTATTACGATGGTTTTTTTGAATTAAACTTTTCTCTGGTTTAGATTTTGTAATTTCAGTAAAAGCTGAAAGTGCTCGATTCCGTGTACCTGGTGTATATGATTTATAAAGACGGATACTCATAAACGTTATTATTATTTTTTATTTATTAGTTTTCAGTAAATAAGTTTATTACGTCGCCCTCTGCTAAACTTACAATTGCTTTTTTATATTGTGGTTTCCATCCAATATATTTACCGACACGTTTTTTCTTACGAGGAAGACGGCACGTATTAACTTTGATAACTTTTACATTAAATAAATATTCAATCGCAGTTTTAATTGTAATTTTATCAGAGTATCGATCTACGATAAAACTATATTGATTGTTTTCTAAAAGTCTTGTAGCTTTATCTGTAATAATAGGATATTTGATAATTTGTGCATTATAATCTGACGAGTTAATCACAATAAATCTCCTTTATATCATTTATTGCTAATGGTGTTAATATAATTTGTTTTGCTTTTAATAAACTAAACGTATTTAAATTTGAAGCAGAAATTAATTCAACATTTTTAAGGTTTTGTGTTGACAATTTTAATGGGACCGTTTTTTTAGAAACAATTACTAATACTTTTTGATTCAAGTTAACAGCGCAATTATCACAAATTTTTAAAAAGTTCTTTGTTTTAGATTCAGTTAATTCGCTTTCTAAGTTTTCAATAATTAAAATATTATTTTTTTTGTTATATAACAAAGTTTGTAAAGCTAATCGGCGTTCTTTTTTATTTAATTTTAAAGAAACTGTTTTCGGTTTTGGACCAAAAATTACACCACCACCCTTCCATAAAGGTGAACGGTTCGAACCAGCTCTAGCACGTCCAGTACCTTTTTGACGCCATGGTTTTCGACCACCACCTCGAACTTCACTTCGAGTTTTTGTTGAAACTGTTCCTTGGCGTTGAGAATTATAATGTCTTAAAAGATCTTTATGTACTAAATAATTTCCCGATTTTTCAAGAACGCTTAACTCTAATTCTTGGGTAGAATCTAACGGCTTTCCTGTTATATCTAATGGAGTATATTTTATAAATTTTTGAACAGTCATACTTGATTTTACTAATATTCAGTTTTTAATTTGATCTTTTTTTAGTCAGAAGGAACAATGCTTAATAAGTTTCCAGGTTTTCCTGGTACAGAACCTTTAATAACTAAAATGTTTTCTTCTAAATTTAGTTGAATAACTTTAAGCTTTTTAATTGTTGTAACCTTATTTCCTAATTGACCGGGCATTTTTTTACCGGGTAAAACACGTCCAGGTGTTGTTCCCATACCAATAGATCCTGGAGCTCGATGATTTTTAGAACCATGAGTCATTGGACCACGTGTAAAATTATGACGTTTTTGTAATCCAGCAAAACCCTTACCAATACTTTTACCGTTAATATTTACAAGTTGTCCTGGTGAAAGTATATCGACTTTTAAAATTTGACCAACTTCAAACTCATGATCACCACCAAGACGAAATTCTTTTAAATATTTTAATGGATGAATATTTGATTTTTGTAAATGGCCTAATTCTGGTTGAGTTAATGATTTACTTGAAACATTACTATAACCAACTTGAATTGAATTATACCCATCTCTTGCTTCTGTTTTTACTTGTGTTACAACACATGGGCCAACTTTTAAGATGGTAACTGGAATAATATTACCAGATTCATCAAAAATTTGCGTCATGCCAATTTTGTTGCCTAATAAACCTACACTCACGATAGTCCTCCAAATATTTTTTATACTTAATCAACACCGCTTTTTTAATTTTTAGAATTCGATAAACCAATTCAAATTGGTAAATGATCTATCCTAGTGTAAAAAATTTACTCAGTTTTGTCTATACAAGTTAAATATAAACTATTATTAATAAAAAAATTGATGCGGATTATTAGGTTTATTAACTTAGAATCTGATACTTTATAATTATTAATAGAAAATAATAATGATATAGGAGAAAAAATGGCAAAAGTTGTAGGAATTGATTTAGGTACGACAAATTCTGTAGTAGCTGCAATTGAAGGTGGACAACCTAGTGTAATTATAAATGCAGAAGGGTTACGAACAACACCTTCAATTGTAGCATATACGAAGAAACAAGAATTATTAGTAGGTCAGATTGCAAAACGACAAGCAGTTATTAATCCAGGAAATACGTTTTTCTCAGTTAAACGATTTATTGGGTCAAAAGAAAGTGAGATTTCAGCAGAAGCAAAACAATTACCATATCAAGTAACGAAAGATTCGAATGATAATATTAAAATTAAGTGTCCTGCTTTAGGTAAAGAATTTAGTCCTGAAGAAATTTCAGCTCAAGTTTTACGAAAACTAATTAATGATGCAAAAACTTATTTAAGTCAGGAGGTAACTCAAGCTGTTATTACAGTACCAGCTTATTTTAATGATTCGCAACGACAAGCAACAATGGATGCTGGGAAAATTGCTGGAGTTGAAGTTTTAAGAATCATTAATGAACCAACCGCTGCTTCATTAGCTTACGGTTTAGATAAAAAACAAAATGAAACAATTTTAGTTTTTGATTTAGGTGGTGGTACATTCGATGTTTCAATTTTAGAAGTCGGAGATGGTATTTTTGAAGTTTTAGCAACAGCTGGTGATACAAAATTAGGTGGTGATGACTTCGATAAAGTTTTAGTTACATGGTTAATGAATGACTTTAAAGAAAAAGAAGGTATTGATTTGTCAACTGATATTCAAGCTTTACAACGATTGACTGAAGCAGCTGAAAAAGCTAAAATGGAGCTATCAACCGTTGAAAAAACAAATATTTCTCTACCATTTATTACTGCTGATAAAACTGGTCCAAAACATATCGATAAAGAATTAACAAGAGAGACGTTCGAAAAATTATGTGAAAGTTTAATCGCTCGTTGTCGTATTCCAGTGGAAAAAGCATTAAATGATGCACGACTTGATAAATCTGACATAAATGAAGTTGTATTAGTAGGTGGTTCAACTCGTATTCCTGCTATTCAAGAATTAGTTGAATCTTTAACTGGTAAAAAACCAAATCAATCTGTTAACCCAGATGAAGTGGTTGCGATTGGTGCAGCAATTCAAGCAGGTATCTTAGCAGGTGAAATTAAAGATATATTACTATTAGATGTAACACCATTATCATTAGGTGTTGAAACACTTGGTGGAGTTATGACAAAAATCATTGCTAGAAATACAACAATTCCAGTTAAAAAATCAGAAATGTTCTCAACAGCAGTTGATAACCAAACAAATGTGGAAATTCATATTTTACAAGGAGAACGAGAATTAGTTGCAGGAAATAAGAGTCTTGGTAATTTTAGATTAGATGGAATTCCAAATGCTGAACGAGGTGTTCCACAAATTGAAGTTACATTTGATATTGATGTAGATGGAATTTTATCAGTAAAAGCCAAAGAAAAAGAAACCGGTGTTGAACAATCTGTAACTATCCAAGGTGCGTCAACGTTAAATGAAAATGAAGTTGAAAGTATGTTAGCAGATGCTGAAACATATGCTACAGCGGACAAAGAAAAACGAGAAAATATTGATTTAAAAAATCAAGCTGAAACATTATGTTTCGAAGCAGAAAAAGAACTTTCTCTTTTAACGGAGAATATTAATGAAGATAAACAACAAAATATTACAAAATTAATTGAAGATATTAGACAAAATATCCAAAATGATAACACGAATGGATTAAAATTATCTGTCGAAGATTTAAAAACAGCAATGAAAGAGATAGTCGCTGCAAAAGTAGATAC
>OOGD01000128.1_pt1 | contig 17320 bp, 19 predicted proteins | sample 1670381 | NCBI WGS metagenome assembly OOGD01 (sample SAMEA98146918, study PRJEB22522) | marine metagenome | biome: marine biome; feature: marine water body; material: sea ice | place: Arctic Ocean | collected 14-Sep-2015 | depth 1.3 m | reverse complement strand
TCAGCATATGATTGGTATAAGAGACAGGATTCCAGAATTTCAATTTCGTTTGCCAAGTACTTTTGCATTATCTGCACTGACTGCACATGATTTCGTACGTATTCTGACTGAGCCAAACGCATCACTTACTGAGCAATATGTTGCCTTGCTTAAAACTGAGGGCGTAAGTGTGTCATTTACTGATGAAGGTATAGAACGTATCGCTCAGGCCGCATGGAAAGTAAATGAACGTACCGAAAACATTGGTGCCCGACGCTTACACACGGTGATGGAAAAGCTAATGGAAGAGATATCTTACAATGCGTCTGAAAAAAATGGTGAATCATTGATAGTTGACGCTAATTATGTTGACGACCATTTAGAAAAATTAGTGGACGACGAAGATTTAAGCCGCTTTATTTTATAGTCATATTTATCAACAAACTGATTCAAAATACCGCTCAAATTGAGCGGTATTTTTGTATCTGTATTAAGGTTTAGTAGAAGTATGGGTCTCATCGACAGTACCTGTTTTTTAATATTAACCATAGATGTTAAATATAGACCCACACCAATTCACTAATCGCTGTTATTTTTAGACTACTGTCTTGAACCTCCGCTAATAGAGTTGAACGTTTTGCATACTTTGAACTGGTCAAATTAATAAGAATTAAAAATTATATTCTTTATAAGCAGGTCTGATATTTTCTTACAAAAAAATACAACTCACCACTATGTTCGTAAACTAAGAGATTGCATTGAATGGCAATAACGTGGGTCCAATATTATTTAACTGTATGTTTAAATTTAATTAAAACTTGTCGACATTTTTGGAGCATTCCTAATTACTACGCAAAAAATACCCCTAGCAGTGTGAATTAGCGTGAATGTTGTATAAAAACGTTAATACACTGAATGAAAATAAATATAAGTCCCAATTAGTATGCTGTTGGTGTAATCGTTTAAGCTTGCACACGTCGGTAAATAGTTCATAATGAAAATTGATTTAGCAAAAGACTTACTAATGACTCAAGAAAATAAACGCTCAAGTTTTCATAATATCGCAAGAATTTTTCCTAGGTTATCGTTCACGGTTTTAGCTCTCCAGCTAATGCTAATTCCAACCTCCCATGCAGTCGAAATACTGACCTCTAAAGAATTGGCATCGCATTGCGTGTTACTCACCGCTAATCCAGAGGGTAACGATGGCCAATACTGCGTCCGCTATATTCAAGGTTTTATTGACGGGGCAATAGCAACTGATGCCCGTGTTATGCTTAACGCCGAGAATGCCATCACCGGAGATGAAACCTTCGCAGAACGCGCAATACGTACTCGTATGCCGGGACGTGTAGACCGCTCACGTGCGGAAAAACTGGCCGGCTTTTGTCTTGGTGATCCGCTGCCACTTCGTGATGTGGTTGATGTGGTTGTTGCCGATTTAGTAGAACAACAAGCTAGTTTGTCAAAAGATGAGCCCGCGATAGAAGGCGTTTATAAATCACTTATGACAAATTACCCCTGCACACAATGAACTTGATTCAAACACGACGTAAACATCAGCTAGGCGAAGCACGCCTTTCTTCCATATTGCTTTTAATGCTTATCCTTGCAGTGACTTGGCTTCTTTGGTCGGGTCTATATAAACCACTGGTCGTAGGTTTAGGAGCTTTTTCATGCTTGCTCAGTGTTTATTTGGCCCACCGAATGGGATTTTTTCGGCACCAGGGTGTGATTGGAATATTTCCTCGTTTGCCTGGCTATTGGTTGTGGTTGCTCCGTGAAATTATTATTTCTAGTTGGGACGTTGCAAAACTAATATTGCAACCTTCCCTTCCCATCAGCCCGACAGTAGTAATGCTGGAAACGGAAACAAAAACAGATGTAGGACAAGTCATTCTCGGTAATTCCATCACACTGTCGCCCGGGACCGTCACGCTGGATTTACACGAAGGTAAATTATTGATCCATTGTTTAACCAGTGAAGGTGCAAAAGAATTACAAAAAGGCGAAGCCAATCGTCGAGCCGCTAATTTGGAGCGCAGTTAATTATGTATATTATTGTCTCTATTGCTATTTTAATAACTATGGTTTTAGCCCTTGTTCGGGCATTAATGGGCCCAAGTGTCTACGACCGAGTTTTAGCGGTTAATGTGTTTGGCACCAAGACGGTTTTGTTGTTATCCGTTGTTGCATTTCTGTATGGCCGGCCAGACTTTCTTGATCTTGCGTTAGCCTACGCATTGATTAATATGGTTGGGATTCTTGCCGTACTGGAGTATTTTCAAAATCGAGCACGAAGAAAATCTAGGGCTAAAGATGATTGATGTTGCACTGGATGTACTGAGTTGGATTTTACTAGTGATAGGCGGAGCCTGTGTGTTAATTGGTGGTATAGGGGGTTTACGTTTGCCCAATTTTTATACCCGTATTCATGCCGCCAGTCTACCGATACCATGGCTACTATTCTAATTTTTTCTGGTATGATGCTACAAGCTGGCTTATCTCTTGCCACGTTGAAGCTATTTGCCATTATGTTGTTTTTATTGCTGACTGGCCCGACCGCCACCTACGCACTAGCTAACGCCGCGCTCTTATCCGGTCTCAAACCAGACGCTGGAACGACAAGCGATAAACCTAAGGAAAGTTCCCCAGAATGATATTTATTTTTGGACTGTTCTTACTGACCCTGCTTGTCATTACCGCAATTGCTATAGTGCGTACCGAAGACTTGTTTGTTGCAGTAATGTTGACTTCTATATTCAGTCTACTCATGGCTGCTAACTTTTTCATTCTAGACGCTGCCGATGTGGCACTCACCGAAGCTGCAGTAGGTGCAGGCGTAACAACAGTTATTTTTCTGTGCGCATTGGCGCTCACTGATGACAAGGAAAAGCCTCGGCAGGGGAGTCGTTGGGTAACGTTTAGCACCGTAGGTGTTTTGGCGTTACTGATCATTTATGCAACCTTTGATAAGCCCCGACTTGGCGACCCAGATGCCCCAGTTCACCAACACATTGCGCCTTGGTATATAGAGAAAACCACTGAATATATTGATATTCCTAATGTTGTTACCGCAATCCTAAGTAGTTTTCGAGGCTATGATACGCTAGGTGAAGTATTTGTTGTTTTTGCGGCTTGTATTGGGGTTTTATTTATCCTTGGTGTGAGCCCTCCGCGGAAAAGCCGACAAGTGACCGAAAAAAATAGTGGTCTGCGCCATCATTTGATACCTCAAGTGGTCGGTCGGTTACTGATCCCGTTTATCGTGTTATTTGGTTTGTATGTGCAATTTCACGGCGAGTACAGCCCAGGTGGTGGATTCCAGGCTGGCGCTATTATTGCCACGGGTGTCATTCTCTACGCGCTACTCGAGGGCGAAGCTGAAGCCCTACGAGCAATTCCTCGTGGAGTGTTACTCGGCATGGTTGTTGGTGGCGCGCTACTGTATGGCGGTGTTGGAGTGGCTTGTATGTTCATGGGTGGAGCTTTTCTAGATTATTCTGTGCTGGCAGCCGATCCTATATTTGGACAGCAGCTGGGTATTTTAATTATTGAGGCCGGAGTTGGGATGGCTGTTTGTGGTGCCCTTTTAACTATTTTTCATGCTTTTGCAGCCCGTGAGATATTGTCATGAACCTCTTAGAATTACTCGGATATTTTAACTATTGGGTGTTCGCTATTATTTTAACGGTGGGTCTTTACGCCGTGATAAATAAAACCAATTTGATCAAAAAATTGATTGGATTGTCTATCTTCCAATCGGCAGTTTTCCTAATGTATATTACTATGGATAAAGTGGAAGGCGGGACCGCCCCCATCATACAGGCCGGTGTAGAAGATCAGGTATTCTCCAATCCCCTGCCACAAGTCTTGATACTAACGGCAATCGTTGTGGGGGTATCTACCCTCTCATTAGGCTTGGCCATGGTGGTGCGTATCAGTGAATGTTACGGCACAATCGAAGAAAATGAAATTTTGGACTCCGACTAATTACTATGGATTTACTAGCACACCTTCCTGCTTTGCAGGTTGTGGTTCCGATGTTATCGGCTCCACTTATCGTTTTACTTCAACCACGTGGACTAGCATGGGCGGGAGCAACTGCCGTTGCAGTGCTTAGCTTTGCTATTGCCGTAACCCTCGCCCTAGCTGTATTAGACGGACAAACCGTTGAGTACGCCATGGGTGGTTGGCCCGCACCATATGGTATTGCATTGTCAGTAGATGCCTTCAGTTCGTTGGTGCTACTGGTAATTACTGGCGCTGCAGCTGCAGCCTTACTGGCTGCTAAACCCAGTATTGATCAACAGATAGAAGCCGAACGCCAACCTCTTTTCTACTCAGCCTGGCTACTTGTTTTATCAGGGCTGGTTGGTATTGTTGTATCAGCAGACGCCTTCAATATCTTTGTGTTTATGGAAATTTCATCTCTTGCCAGCTACATATTGATAGCAGGAGGCCCTGACCGCCGCGCACTTCCTGCGGTTTTTAAATATTTAATGATGGGCACAATCGGCGCAACCTTTTACCTTATTGGTGTCGGCCTTATCTATATGATGACGGGCACACTTAACTTAGCCGATATGGAAGCGAGAATTGGCGATGTTATAGACATTAATCCGATACTCGTCGCGGCAGGTTTTATCACTATTGGTTTAGCCCTCAAAGCCGCAGTGTTTCCGCTTCATGTTTGGGTTCCCAATGCTTATACACATGCACCTCACATGGTGACTGTATTTCTTGCTGCTTGCGCCACTAAGGTTGCGCTGTATGTATTGATACGTTTTGACTACATGGTATTCCAGACCAAACTGGATGACCACGAAGTTCAATTTGCAATGTTTCTGATGCCCCTAGCCATTCTGGGGATTCTTATTGCCTCAGCGGTTGCGATGTTCGAAGGTCATCTCAAAAGATTACTTGCTTCGTCTTCTGTTGCACAGATTGGTTATATTTTACTAGGTGCTAGCTTTTTGAGCTTGGCGGGGTTAACTGCCAGTGCAATGCATATATTTAACCATGCATTAGCAAAAGGCGGACTGTTCCTCGCTGTTGCTTGCCTAGCTTACCAATATCGCGATTTACGCTTAAACCAACTCGGTGGCGCATCCGCTCGTATGCCTTGGACTTGCGCCGCTTTTGTGGTGTGTGGTTTAAGCCTAATTGGTGTGCCAGGTACCGCAGGGTTTATCAGCAAATGGGTGCTGATTAATGCTGCACTCGAGAGTGGAGCTTGGGGCTGGGCCCTCGTAGCTATTATACTTGTCAGCTCATTGATGGCTGTAGTCTATATCTGGCGCATTGTGGAAGCACTGTATTTCCAAGAACCTGTCGAAGGAAATGACCAAATATCTGAAGCACCAATACAGATTTTATTAGTCACCGGCCTTGTTGCTGTCCTAAACATATACTTTGGACTATTTCCGCAGGTTCCATTAGAGCTTGCTAATAGTGCTGCAGTCCTGCTCTTGGAGGGCTCACGATGACACCAGAAACATCCATATTAGTTGCTATTGTTATTCCGTTGGTTGGGGCACTGGCAATTGCACTTGCAGGACGCATAAGCGCTAACCTGCGAGAGGCTGCCACTGCGATTACCTCTGTTTCCTTGATTTGGGTAGTCTGGAGTTTGTTACCCCTTCTGATGGACGGTGGACGTCCTTCAATAGAAGTCAGTGAGGTTATGCCGGGCTTGACTATTGCTTTCACAGTAGAACCTTTAGGCATGTTGTTTGCGGCACTAGCATCCGGGCTTTGGCTTATCAACTCAATATACTCCGTCGGCTATATGCGCGGTAATAAAGAGCAAAACCAAACACGATTTTTTGCTTGTTTTGCACTGGCTCTTTCGGCAACTATCGGCGTCGCTTTCGCCGGCAACTTGTTTACTTTATTTTTATTCTATGAATTGTTAACACTCTCCACATATCCTTTAGTAGCTCACAAAGGAGACCCGGCGACAGTTCGTTCAGCAAGGATTTATTTAGGCGTTTTACTCAGTACGTCCATAGGTTTATTTTTACCCGCAATAATCTGGACATATACTGTTGCAGGAACGGTTGACTTTACCACTGGTGGCATTCTTGCTGGCAAATTAAACGACCCTGAAATCGGTTTATTACTTGCACTTTTTGTGTTCGGCATTGGAAAAGCGGCAGTCATGCCAGTGCATAAATGGTTACCCGCGGCAATGGTAGCACCCACCCCAGTGAGTGCCTTGCTACATGCAGTTGCAGTGGTGAAGGCCGGTGTTTTCGCCATTACTAAGATTATTGTTTACATTTTTGGCATTGATTTTCTGTTTGGCGCTTCCAGTTCTCAATGGCTGTTATATGCGGCAGCATTCACCATCATTACTGCGAGCTTGGTTGCATTGCGGCAAACTAACATCAAACGCTTGCTCGCATACTCTACTATTGCCCAACTATCGTACGTGGTAATGGCAGCTGCTATTTTAAAACCACTTGCAGAAGTAGGTGCAGCGATACACATGGTAGCCCACGCTTTTGGCAAGATTACTTTATTTTTTGCTGCAGGAGCCATTTACGTTGCCTCCAAGAAAACCGAGATCCACCAATTACGCGGTATCGGAAGACGTATGCCGTGGACCATGACAGCCTTTACGATCGGTGCGTTAAGCATGATTGGTGTTCCACCGACTGGAGGTTTTGTCTCTAAATGGTATATCTTAGCCGGTGCTTTCGAAGCTAATAATCTGGTAGCAATTTTTACAATTATTGCCAGTACCGTACTTAACGCTGCGTATTTTTTACCTATATTGTACATAGTCTGGTTTGAACGTGAAAAAGAAGGTGGCAGAGAACATGGTGAAGCTCCATTTTTAGCCGTATTGGCGTTGTGTTTAACAGCATCGTTAACCATCGCTTTTTTCTTATTTAATGGGCCGGTTATCGAGCTGGAAAGCCAAGTAGTTAAGGGTTTGGGTTAATAATGAATGATGAAAAACAACTACATTGGTTGGTCCGTCCATCAACTATTCGCAAACTTTGGATTGGTTCCAGTATTGTGCTTACTTTGATGGTGCTCGCCCAGACCGTAATATATGTAAAGGGTTATTTTGGTTTTGATGCTTGGTTTGGATTTGGTGCTGTTTTTGGATTTGTAAGTTGTCTGATAATGGTATTGGTCGCAAAACTATTAGGCCTGGTGCTGAAACGTCCAATGGACTATTACGATGAGCCACAAGACAAACAGTCTCCAGATGCAAGTCATGACAATATAAAGGAGAGCAACAATGGGGTTTGAGCTCTTTTCCCCTGCGTTTGTCCTACTAATTGCTGCCGTTTTAATCTGTCTAGTTAAAGGTCACGCGCGGACCGCCGTTGTACTCATTGCACCACTAATTACATTATGGGCTATCTGGCAAGTCCCAGACGGCGTTCAAGGTACCATAAAATTTCTCTCATATAATATTGAGCCTGTTGAAGGTAGCCCACTAAGACGACTGTTTGCCACAATTTTTGCCATGATGGTCTTTGTGGGGGGGCTTTATTCCTTTCGCATAGCACGTTGGTATGAACTAGCCGCAGCCTTTGCTTATGCAGCAGGGGCAATTGGAGTCTGTTTTGCTGGCGATCTGATTACCTTATTTTTATATTGGGAAATGATGGCTATATTTTCCACCATTGTTGTATGGTGTGGTGGCACACCTGGTGCAAAAGCGGCTGGAATCCGTTACGCCATCATGCACCTCCTTGGTGGCGTAGTACTCAAGGTGGGTATTGAGGGTGTCGTTGTTGGTACGGGTTCTATTCAAATACAACCCATATTAGCAACAGATTTTAGTACCTGGATGATACTTATTGGAATTCTAATTAACGCAGCAGCTCCGCCCGTATCTGCTTGGTTAGCTGATGCTTACCCTGAATCTACACCCACCGGCTCGGTATTCTTGTCAGCGTTTACAACTAAAACAGCGGTGTTAGCACTTATATTATTGTTCCCTGGCGAGCCTATGTTAATTGGTATTGGTTTGTTTATGGTGGTATATGGCATCATTTTTGCGCTATTGGAGAATGACGTTCGACGTATTCTTGCTTATTCAGTCGTTAACCAAGTCGGCTTTATGGTGGTGGCTGTAGGTATAGGTACCGAAATGGCGCTTAATGGTGCGACGGCTCATGCCTTTGCGCACATAATTTACAAAGCACTGCTGTTTATGAGTGCAGGCGTGGTTATCTATCGTACTGGGAAAAATAAATGCATGGAGCTGGGTGGCCTATTTCGTACCATGCCACTCACCTGTATCTGCGGTATTATTGGTGCTTTAGCTATTTCAAGTTTTCCACTGACTTCTGGCTTCACCACAAAAAGCATGATTTCTCAGGCTGCTGTTGACGGTAATCTGGTTTGGGTGTACATGATATTAACAGCTGCATCGGCAGGTGTATTTCTGCATGCTGGGATAAAATTCCCTTGGTTTGTATTTTTTCAAAAAGATTCAGGCCTACGTCCCAAAGATGCGCCATGGAATATGGGACTAGCGATGGTCATTTTTGCAAGTTTATGTATTTTACTAGGTGTGTTCCCCGAAGTACTTTATGCCTTGCTACCCTACCCGGTAGACTACGAACCGTATTCGATTGGCAAAGTGCTTTTTTATTTACAACTGCTACTGTTTTCTGGCTTAGCTTTCTTCGTGCTATTGCCACTGATGAAACGAACCATGACTATCAGTCTAGATACAGATTGGTTCTGGAGACGCGCGGCTGTGTTGTTGTTTAAAATAGCCGAACGAGCACTTGGCTCGATCGGTAAACTAATTGCAGTGCAGAGAACACGTCTACAAAATCTTTTACACCAAATAGTGGTTCGCTATTTAGGCCAACCACATACTGCTGATAGCCAAGAACGTGCTGTATTTGCACGCTCCTGGCCTGTTGGCACTACGGCACTATGGATTGCTGCGTTGTTATCTGCTTATGTGCTTATGTATTACCTATAGCGGTAATTTGTATCTGACCAAACTTAAGGTTCAGTCACCGCCTTGTGTTCAAACATGACTCGCTAATGGTATTAAGAACCATTTTGTCCCAAACAGCCGGGACTTCATGGCAGATAATTTTAACCCTCAATGGAAGCGACAGATACACAAGTGATAAACACTGAGCCCTACTATCGATGGTAAACACTACTAACTGAACAGAGTTTTGATTGTTATCTTCACCTGTAGATAACACACAATGCATAGCGGTTAATGATTAGTGGTTAATTGTTCTGGCATTCGTTCATCCCGGAGCTGCCGTGTAATCTGTCGCAATAGTAACTACTGAAAACATGGCAACCACACCAAACGAACGGTTTCATCGGTTTGAATCTTTAAAAAATTTAGTTTTCTGCGGACAACACGTCACAACATCACATCAACCGATTTTTAGCAAAAGGAACTCTAGTAAGGCCTGAACAATCTGACTTCATCCTTACATTTGTCCTGTTATCAACAGCATATCCCCTATAACTGGCTCGTATATAAATACGCACAGTTTACACTAAACACTTTTTTTGTTGAGATAGGGAGTGAGTTTCCTTGATAAGTTTAACAATAACTTCGAGGCACAAAGAACACTTAACAAGTGCTAAAATTGGTCTCAATAAACCACATGTAATTTAGTTTTTAGTTGTCACCATTAAGTACGCAGTAGATTTATGTTGTATTAAAACAACGCTTGATTCACTAATACTTTAGCGTAATCTAACCTCATAAAAGATTTATTTGGAAACACCATCTTGAAAAAAATTGTGCAGAGTATTTTTTTGTTATTTGTGCTTTTTAGCTTATCGGGTTGTATTGCGGCGACAGTCGTATCTGCTGCGGTAGGTGTTACAACGACGATTGTTGGCGGGGCTATCGACGTTGTTGATACGGTTACTCCAGATATTTTTGATGATAATGATGATAATGATGAAAAGGAGGAAGATAAAGAAGGCGATGAGGGAGATAACAAAAACGATTAAGCTGCTGATGTTATAAACAAATAGTAAGAATACCGTTTTACACTATTAACCGATTACCCAATTACCCAATTATATTAACGTGTTGGTTTAATCTTATATTCCACATAACTGACCTAAACATATTTGCGTTACCGAGTTATATTTAACCAAAATCTTCGTAGAATTATTCAAACTACACCGCCCACTTGTCGAATACATAAGCCTCTTTCAGGGGGCAAGGTTAGGTCAAAACCTGACTCCTTAACGTTACCTAAAGTATATTTTGTATAAGCGCTTCGAACATTTGGACGTTCGCCTTTAACTGAGTAAGTATGGTATTTTCAAGCGACATACGGCCATTATCGAAATCAGTGTCCTAAGAGACAAAAAATTTGAACCTGTGTGTTCCGTTCAGTGAAGCCACTTACTTTCCTTTTATTCATGCGACACACACGTTATTCAAATGACTAACGTTGCCGCTTATTGCAACTAAAAACCACCTTGTCGACTTTAACAGACCAAAAACAACGACTAAGGTAGTTTTACCATAACGCTAAGTAGCTTTAAAACAGCAAGGGTACAAAATCATTGTTCTTAATGAGATGCGTCAAAGGTAGAGATTGTATTAATCTATTCAGCGTTTATAGCATCCAAAAATGGTTCACAACCAAAACAAATCGAAGTAACAACCTGTGCACTCCAGTAAGTCTGGAAATATAAAGTTCTGTATTTTCATTGAAGTTATAACCTTACTCTTGGCAATCCAATTTATTGGTATGCAAAAAGGAGGGGGTTATAGCAAGTTTTAAGACTTGGACACTTTGCTAACGTCGCTGGGTTTACCTCTAAAACAATAAGATTAAAGCTTAAATTAAAATCAATATTATTTATAACGTAAATACGCAATAATAATTTTTTTGTGTTATAAAAGTGAGGCGGTTTTCCTTACATAACTTGCGAGCTGATAATGGCAGTGAACACAAATAACAAAAAACAACTATTAAGCGACGCCGATGTGGTGCAAAAAATTTTCGAGCACATCGACAATTCAACAACAGATAAGGGCGACAAAACTTGGAAGGAGCCCGTCAAAAACTACCGTTCGAAAGAACGACTAAACGCTGAGCTAAAAATATTGCAACACCGCAGCATTGTTTTCTGTCCTTCAGGTGCGCTTGCCAAGCCTGGCGATTATGTTAGCCGTGATGTGGCTGGCATACCATTGATAGCTGTGCGCGGACTAGACAGTAAAATACGTGCATTCAGGAATGCCTGCCGCCATAGAGGGGTGCAACTTGCCAATGGTCACGGCTGCGCACGTGTCTTGGTTTGTCCATATCATGGTTGGGCCTACAGCCTTGATGGAAGCCTGCGCAGCATTCCTCATGAACATGGATTTCCCGATGTTGATAAAGCAACCCGTGGACTTGTTCCGGTAGCATGTGCTGAAATCAATGGTTTGGTGTTTATCAATCAAGATCCGCAAGCGGACATCAACAACGATGTTTCATCATTGCCAAAGCTAATGCCTGACGGACATCGCTTATTGCGTTCAGACAACATGGTAATAAAAGCGAATTGGAAGCTCTATATTGAAAGTGCTCTGGAAGGTTACCATATTCGGGAAACCCACAAAGATACCTTTTTCCCGGTTCAATACGACAACCTCACAGTGGTTGAAACCTTTGGAGAAAATAGCCGAATAGCATTTCCCTACCAAGCAATAGAAGCATTACGCAAAAAAAAAGGGACAAACCTCTGTGCAGATGGACGATTAACCTACGTATATCATTTGTTTCCAAACGTGCTTATTTCAACCTTTCCTGGATGTCTGCAGGTGGTGGTTATTGAGCCCATTGATGAGTCAACAACCTGTCAACATACTTATCTTATTACTGATATTGATGAAAACGATACTGAATTGCTTGATAGCATTTTTGAAGGGCAAAAATTCGCAGCCAACGGCGCTATTGAAGACCAGAAGATAGTGATGTCAGCACAACGGGGCCTTATGAGCGGTGCAAACGAATATCTAGAATTTAGCCTGTTTGAGAGTGCAATCAGCCATTTACATACTCATCTTGCTAAGGAAATTGAGCTTCTAGCTGAATCTAAGAGTCAATAATATCTATGCGACATATCGAACCAAGCCCTTTTGCGGATAAAAAATTGAATGATTATTTCACCAAAATATTATCTAACTATCCATCATCAAATCGATTACTGCTATCGCTGTTTAGCCAACCTAACCTAAAACATATGTCGATAAAACAACTCATCGCTTGGGGAGAGTTATTTGAACATGAGCCGGCAACCATTCGAGTCGCAGCAGGAAGATTAGTTAAGCAGGAATTTTTATTGGCCGAACAACGTGGGAATTACACCATAGGCACAACGGACACATCGATTCGTCAACTCGCATCAACATGGCGACATTCGCTAGCGAGAGTTGCTCAATGGAACGGGGGATGGCTGAGTGTCTACACCGCCCATCTTGGACCCAAGTTGAAGCAAAACATCAAAATTCGTGAGCGTGCTTTTCGGCTAACAGGATTTAAACCTCTCGAGAAAAACCTGTGGTGTCGACCTGATAACCTTATCGAAACAGCAAATTCAACATTTACTAGACTCGTAGAGATTGGGCTCGAAAATACGGCTATTTTAATGAAGGTCGATCATTTTAATCATGCGCTAACAACAAACCCTATGTCTTTATGGTCACCAGAACAGCTAGAAAAAACCTATGGTCTATTAACCTCCCTGATAGAAAAAAGTGCACAACGTTTGCCTAACTTTGATATCACGCAGGCTACTAGAGAGTCTTTTCTGATTGGTGAACATGTAATACGTCAAATAAACCAAGACCCTTTATTACCTGCAGAAATGGTGGATGCATCAGCAAGAAAAGATTTGCTTGCCGCAATGGTTGGTTACGATAGAGTTTGTCACCCTATTTGGCAAGAATTTGTCTACAACCGCTGATATAAATCGTCAGCTTTACGCATTCATTACTGTGAAAACATTGCTGTGAAAAATATTAGGAAAAAGAATATTTGGGGTACATAAATTCAAAACTTATCCCACTACATTGATTTAATAATTGACACTCTCAAATGCTACTGATGTTGATCATTCATTACTGGCGAACACCTGAAATTATAACTATGACGAGCTTCGATTCTCCTAATCGAAAGACATGTGGCAACCTAACCATGGATCATGCTCCTAAATACTGTGAATAATTAAGTCAACGTAGAAAGTTACCCTGATCAAGCTACGACCAAGCGCAAAGCTAGGCTATATCAGAATATTTTTTCATGTTATTTTTCATACTTTAGCGTAGCGATGAAAAATAATAAAAAAGGCCAACGTTGTTATGTAGATCGCTAAGAGGCAGACAAGTCAAAGTCCACAAATGCTCTATTGAAAACATTAGCCGTTATCTATTAACTGATTAGGAAGTCCGTTAAGCGGCACAAACTTAACTAAAAATACTGTTCAATACGTTGCTGTAGACTTGTTGCTGATATCCCTCCCACATGACTGTGTACTAATTCTCCATTAGCGTCAAAAAACAGTGTGACTGGCAAGCTAAAAAGTCCCATGTTAGTGGCTATTTCTCCTTGGCTATCTAACAGCACATGCTTAAAATTTAGTCCTTCTGTCTGCAGAAATTGCTGCACTGTTTCAATTGAATCACGCTAATTTAGTGAGACAAACGTCACATCGCTATAACGTCGCGCAGCCTGCTCTAATACTGGCATTAACCGACGACAGGGCAGACACGAACTAGCCAAAAGGTTAACGACGATTGGCTGCTGCTGGACGATATCAGTTATTTTTAACTCTTTACCATAATGATGCATAATGATGCATAAAGTTGCATAACGTGGCTATCTGGGATTGCAGTATGTGATCGAGCTAAAGCAATACTTTTGACACGCGACCTTTATTTCTTATTATGATTATCATCGATACTATTAACCCGACACAGCCACTAATTAAAAACAATGTTGGCGATACAGACAATACAGTAGAGCCAAGTGTAATGAATATCAAAGTGAACCTGAGTCAAGACGGTCTAGCTCAACAAAAAGAGAACAAGCACCTTCTTCTGCCCCGGTCAAAGTGGAACGCATCCCAGCGAAAAGTTCACGACCCATTCCTTGATGGCTTAGCGTTAAATCGATAGTAGCTTGTGTGCGGACCGCTAAATCGGTGGCACTAACGTGCAACGTAAGCTCACCAGTAATAGAATTAATTTCTACGATATCACCGGTATTTATTTTACCAATAAGGCCGCCTTTAAATGCCTCTGGTGTCAAATGAATGGCTGCTGGCACCCTCCCAGACGCGCCCGACATTCTACCATCAGTAACCAAAGCGACTTTAAATCCCTCGTCTTGTAAAATACCTAAAGGAGGCGTTAATCGGTGTAACTCAGGCATGCCAAGCGCAGCAGGTCCTTGGAAACGAACGACTACAATACAATCTTTGCTTAGGTCACCCGCTTGAAAAGCGGCATCAAAAGAATATTGATCTTCAAACACAACCGCGGGTGCTTTTATTTTACAATATGGCTCACTTAGTGCCGATATTTTCATTACCGCACGACCTAGATTACCTGACAGTACAGACAAACCACCATTGGGTTGAAATGGCTTGTTAATATCGGCGACGACTTCTTTGTCGAACGACTCAGCAACACCTTCAACCCATGTAAGCTCACCATCTATGATGCGTGGCTCTTGTGTATACCGCTCTAGGCCAAAGCCACATATTGTGTTTACATCGTTATGCAATAAACCTTTATCTAATAATTGCTTAAACAATAGCGACATACCACCTGCGGCAGTAAAGTGATTTATATCTGCTGAGCCGTTTGGATATATGCGGGTAATTAACGGTGTTGCCCTCGAGAGATCAGCAAAATCGTCCCAGTTTATAATGAAACCAGCAGCACGGGCAACGGCCACTAAGTGCATGGTATGGTTCGTTGAGCCACCCGTGGCTAATAACCCAATAAGTCCGTTTACCATTGCCTTGGCATCTACTATATGACCTATAGGCATGTAGTTATCGCCTAAATCGGTTATTCGCGTGATTTGTTTGGCAGCGGCAGTAGTTAGTGCCTCTCTTAATTCAGTACCTGGATTCACAAAAGAAGAACCGGGTAAATGAAGCCCCATAACTTCAACCACAAGCTGATTACTGTTCGCAGTACCATAAAAGGTACATGTGCCAGCAGAGTGATAAGACTGCGATTCAGCATCAAGAAGCTTCTCGCGGCCCACTTTACCTTGGGCAAATTCTTGCCTAATACGTGCCTTTTCTTTGTTTGGCAAACCAGATGGCATTGGGCCAGCCGGCACAAAAATGGTCGGTAAATGTCCAAAACTCAGGCCCGCTAATAACAAGCCAGGTACAATTTTATCGCAGATACCCAGCATTAACGCGCCGTCAAACATATTATGTGACAAACCAATGGCTGCTCCCATTGCTATGTTATCGCGGCTCATTAAGCTGAGTTCCATGCCTGGATTACCCTGAGTAACGCCATCGCACATAGCAGGAACGCCGCCAGCAAATTGCGCCACACTGCCCACTTCTAAAATAGCTTTTTTTAATTTTTGCGGATAGTCTTCATAGGGTTGATGTGCACTAAGCATGTCGTTGTATGATGATACAATAGCAATGTTAGCTTTGACCATGTTACGCAAAGCAGCTTTATCTTCTTTACCGCACGCGGCAAAACCATGTGCAAGGTTGCCACAGGACAAAGAGCCTCGAAGCGGACCTTGACTGCGTGCTCGTTCAATTTTTGCCAAATAGGCTGCCCTTGATACTTTACTGCGAGCAATAATGCGGTCTGTTACTTCTTGTATAATAGTGTTTATATTAAATCCTTAACATGCCCAGCTCCAAAAAAAAGTAGCATAGTCACATGCTGATTTTGATGGGTTTTGTAATTTTATTAATCCTTAGAACCGGTTAAGTAAACATAATTGCACTAACAATCTTAACCCGTGGCGTCTGATGAACGGCTCCTAAATCTAACAATTCGAGATGCTTCATGTGGACCGACTAAAAATATTTTATACGTTGCGACACAAATCATTCACACATGATGTCGGCTGAAAGATTAAGGGTAAATGTAGGTTTTGATAAGTCGTTATTACCGTTGCTGTTGTTCGGTTTTTTGATGGTAGATGTTTTTGTAAGGGGACAGTGCCAGTAATTTTTGATTTTCCTGACACTGTTTTCCTGATACTGAGAGTGATAATCACGACTAGTTAGTTAACAAGTTAATCAAGGTTTGAAATTAGGCATAAAAGATCGAAATTAAATGACAGTTGTTATGCTAGTGAAAATTCCGACATAGCAGACATACGAACCAAGAATTATATTACTGTATTTTGCTGCTCAAACCCTTCAACATTAACCTACTGTATCTGTCTGTGATGTGCCCATACTGTGTAAAAACTATTTTAAATACTAATCTGCGGCAGCTTTAGTCACATCCTTAGCATCGGAGTTGATGTGTAGAATATCTATTTGAAATAGTAAATGTGGGCGTTGAGTGACTTTTAGATGGCAATAATGGCTGCTAATAAGGCTTTACACTTTATTTTTCGAGGATTAACTACCCTAGGCCATCATAGCCTCCATCAAACCAGTTGTTCCCATTATCGACATCATTCGTTTCAGGTTATACGCCAGCACACTGAGACTCATTTCAGTGCCGGCGCTATCAAGGCCCTTGGTTACAGAGTGAGTAGTACCCATCCACATTTTCATGGTGCCAAACAGGTGTTCCACTGTTTGCTTTCTCAGAACAGGTATATCAGGATTATTGCCCAGCCGTTTTTGCATATCTTCAATGATTGATTCGTGTATTCACCGCCTCATTCGCCGAACCTCGTTCTTTGCGCTAGTCGTGCATTTAGCCAGTATTTCACACTGGCTACAGGCGATATTATTAAAGTAGACGCCTTGATATCAATACGGCTGAAGTAACCTTTATCTGCAATGATGATGATGTCTTTCTTCTTCATTGCTTGCTGTACTTGTTGTGCCACTAAGGTTAATTGGCCTCTATCAGTGGTCATCACAATGTCATGATGGGTGATGAGATGGTGCTTGGTGTCTACTGCCGTTTGTACGTTGTAACAAACCTGTCTTTCCATATGGTGTGTCTTCAACAAACGTGCATCAGGGGCGGTTTGTGATATCTGTTTGTCTGGGTGTGGAATTTCATGATTTGTTGTTGACGGCCTTGAACTTACTGCCATCAATGGCAAAGAGTGAATCGCTGAACATATTCATCTGGCGACACATCTCTACAAACTGACGGCACGCACCTTTAATTCCTTTGCGGTTATCC
>OOGD01000126.1_pt1 | contig 17411 bp, 12 predicted proteins | sample 1670381 | NCBI WGS metagenome assembly OOGD01 (sample SAMEA98146918, study PRJEB22522) | marine metagenome | biome: marine biome; feature: marine water body; material: sea ice | place: Arctic Ocean | collected 14-Sep-2015 | depth 1.3 m | reverse complement strand
GTCCAACTCCAGCTCCAACACACGGGTGCTGTATGCCAGCCGCCGGGCCAACCTGCTGGAAGACGCTACCTGTACTAACTGTACAGTATGTATCACCAATCAAGCAGGACTTGGTACATCTGAAAGGCTTAGTACATCTGAAATGACTTATTACGCGTGTTTATGCACGCATGTACATGATAATCTCATGTAATTTTTCCTCTGTGCATGTACTTTTGTGGTATACTACCTTAGGTAGGGTCCGTACCCCATAAGCTTACACGACCAGAGCATGTGCCGCATCCATGTCCCACAATCACACATGTCCAAGCCACGTACTTTTGTCCGCCATGCAGAGAATAATTTCCTACACACAATTAACCTACATATACATACCATAGGACATTTTCAGTCAATCACGGTTAATACGGTTAGTACCACCATGCATCTCAGGGGCTGCTTGACCAGTTGTCACTTTTCCCGCCAGAAATTTCTACCTAATCTGCCAGAATTCTGCGCGTACCATGCAGAAAATCCGCGCAATTAGCCAGATTCATCCTGTGACAGGCGGTTTGTTGGAAAAATAGTTTGTAGGCAACTGAATAATTAACTAGTAGTGCGGGGTTCGACTCCAGAGGTAGCCACTTTTTTTGTCCAGTAACCCAATGCGCGTGTGATAACCAACTTTTTGACCTGAATGTTCCCCATAGTTAAGTCCAACAGGTCTGTACCTGCAGTATCTGGATATTACATGTAGTCAAACTGGTCAATCCACGGATTCACACCGACATACTAGGTGTAAATCTGATCAATATTCCCGCAACCACATGCCAACTTTGCAAACCAGTCATCCTAAGCTACAACCGAACATTGCCATTGGCAAACTAGTCACATACAGTAGATGCATTACTAAAATATAACTAACTAGTCCTAATTGTGGTCGTTAGTTCATAAACTTGTCCACTGTGACCTCTCGCTGATAGCTGCTATATGCTACAGTGGTTCGGTTCTCTGAAATGGCAATGGTCTCATCAGTGGGGTAACGGCGGTCTTCACTTCGTCCCGCTTTGCCCCCCTCTGACAACTTCCAGTCAAACAAAGCAGGACCGGCACTCACCCAGCCGGTTTGATCATCAGTGAACCCTGCCCTAAAAACGGGTGGAATGGTCGCATTCCTAGGCTTGCATCCACTGCCTATCTTCCAAAACCCTTTTCGTCCAGTGGGAATGTGGCAAGTCCACAACAAATCGCCATAGTCGCGTGCTTTGACTGGACTATACTTAATTGTGCATGCAATAAGCGATTCGCCATTTGGTGAGAAGTGTAGATTTGACAACACCCGATAGTTACCGTTACCACCGCCCACCTTCAGTGTCTTTGTCTCGGCCAAGCTAACAAGATCCCAAAGTGAGATCACTCCTTCACTTGTGCCAAGGGCCAGTGTTGTGTCGTTCTGTCCTACTGCCATAAACGTCCGATTCATCCACTCGTTATCCTCCCTCCTTATCGTCGATATGGCTGTATAGCCCTGGTTTCTATCCCGGATGATAATGTCCCCCTTCAAATCATGGCCGGTAATAAGCCTGTCACCAGACTTGGTGAACACCATCCTCATTTTATCTGAATCCGGGTGACGGTCACCATGCTCGATAGTGTTAATAGCGCCTTCGGGGCCGCCAGCATCTGTCAAGTTCATGCAGACAAGTCCTCCACAAGCATCCGATATCACCACTTCCTGGCCGTCAGATGGCATCGCATAACCTGTGATGTTTATCATATGGTTTAATTCTCTCATATTGCCTTCATTCACAGGCTGTGGATGAAAACATTGGGTTCCTTCCGTGATAGGCCGGTATTGTCGATGGAGACCTCCATCGCCACTCAATGTGGCCACTGTATACATAACATAGCGGCAGTCCTTTGGTTGCGCCCACACAACAATCCCAAAGTATTCCAAAGGATTATATGGATTGCGTATTTCCCCCACTAAATGTAGCCCATCTTGAGAAAACATCGTTGGCACAATGTAACACTCTATGCGACTCATGCTATCATACACTACTCTTGGCTGCCCCAATTTGCTTTTCCACGGTGCCACCAGGCCTACCACATTGCCCTGCATCAGTTGCATAACTCCGGCCACATCTGATCCGACGGCAGCTATCTGAGCAAAGGACTCACCATCCTGGGCCAGTCTAGCGACTTCAGTGAGCACATCAACTGGGATTTTGGGTGTGTTATCTTTTGCGTGTGGTTTCCCGTCCTCCAGTAATGCCTCCTCCTGATGTTGGGTGTCTACTGCCTCTGAGGGAGTGGCCATGTCAGCTGCTTTCCTTTTTTTGTCCGTGTACGCCATTGTGCTTTGACTCGTACACAATTATCGATTTGGATTTTATGAGGAGTTCGGGTTTATAATTAACAGCACCCAAATAATATCCGGCGAATATTATCTGTTTTTGGTAGTAGTCATCGAGATCTTTGGGAACTCACAACATTAATTTGGTCTGGTAGCCTTGGTCTAATTTGGTGGGTAGATAGGGTCATATTTGATGTAAGGCTGATTATTCTGATGGAAACGCTGTCCAACTTTGCAAATCTGGAATCTGAAGCTACAACGAAACATACAATTGGTGGTGCACTATAAAATAAGTTACTATCCCCGGTCGATGTCCTTTGGATTATTAGGCAAATAAAGGAGGATGTCCAGGGTTGATGTCATCTGGATCATCAGGTAAATAAAAGAGGGTGTCCATGAACTTTTCCACTGTGACGACGTCTGTGAAGTTGTTGTATGCCACCATTGATCGGTCCTCTGATATGGCAAAGTTATGGAAAGTCGGGTAATAGTGGTCTTCACCCTGTTCCGGCATGCCATCCTCTGACACTTTCCATTCACTCAAGGTAGTTCCGGCAACCGCCCAGCATGCTTGATTGTCATAGAAGCCCGCCCTAAAAACGCTGGGATAGTCACCAAAAAGCGTCCTTCTTAGTCTTCCCAACCCCGTGAACAGTTGTCTTCCAGAGGGTATGTGGTAGTTCCACATTAAATCTTTTGCGTTTCTGTGTGCTCGATGACGGATTCGTGGATTCGTACGGGTACTGGGAACTCTTGTGGCTGCAATGAGCGATTCACCATTTGGTGAAAAGTGTAGGTTCGACAACACATGATAATTGCCACCGCCTACCTTCATTCTCTTTGTCATCGTCAAGCTCCCGAGATTCCACAGTTCTATAAATCCCAAATGTGTGGCAATGGCAAGTGTCAAATCGTCGCCTGCTACTGCTATGGATGCCAAATCACCCCACTCCATCACCCTCTGTATCACCGATGTGACTCGGTAGTTCATGTTGCGAGACCGGATTTTAATTTCGCCCCTTGTTTTGTGCCCAGTAATGAGGCTGTCACCAGACTTGGTGAAGACCATGCAATCCACATTATTGTCGTTCGACGATGGATCATCTCCTCCATGCTCAATATAGTGAATAGCGCCATATTGGCTATCATCATCAATTAAGCTCAGGCTCAAGCGAACCAACCCTCCACAAGTATCTGATATTACGACTTCGTGGCCATCCGATGGCATTGCATAAGCCGTGAGTATAATTCCACGGTTTAACTCTCTTGGCACATCGTCGTGCACATGCTGAAAGGAGTGGCTGCCTTCCCTAATTGGATGGTATTGTCGATTGAGATCACTGTGGCGTCCAATTTTATTTATACGACCCATCGTGGCCACTGAATACATAACATAAGCACAGTCCTTTGCTAGCGACCACACCACAATCCCAAAGCATTGCTCGTGACGGTATGGATTACGTATTTCCCCCACCAGGTGCTTCTTATCTTGTGAAAACATCGTTGGCACAATGTCAGTCTTCTTGTGTGTTTTTGTATTATATAGTACTTTTGGCTTCCCCAAATTGCATTTCCACGGTGCCAACAGGCTCACATCAGCCCTTTGTGCAAGTTGGATAACCTCGGCAGTCTCCTCTCCAATGGCGACTAGCTGCTCAAATGTTTCTCCATCCATGGCCAGTCCAGCGACCATAGGGATCACATCATTGGGTATACTATAGGGACCATTATCCACCAATGCCGGTATTTTCTGTTGTTCCTGATTCCTTTTATCCTCGTCCATATCTTGGGCTTCTCCTGTCCCATCAGGAGTCGGCAGGCAAGTTGCTTTCCTTTTGTGGGGCATGGACAAAGGTCGAGGACGACTTGCTTGTGTTGGTCTATAGTTTCTGCTTTAGTTAGTTTCAAGTTGGCACGTTCGATCAGACAACCGTGTCCAGACAGAATGCCTCGTCTGAAGATTAGCCATGATAAGGCTCATATATCATATCGTTATCGTACAAGGCTGTATCTTCTACAGTACACCGCAGTATCTTGTAGTGAGCCACCTTTGGGTACCTGCGAAATTTGAGTTCTCATATCTGATATCTTGTTGGTGGCTTGGGTTTTATGTGTTCTCATAAAATCATTCTCATATCTTGCTCATATTATCCAGTACCGGTAATTTCCCGTTTTGGATCCGGCAACAACTACTATCCTAGCTCTTAGTAAACAGATGAGTCAAAGGACAGTATTGTCGTTGGAGTGTTCTGGATGGGACACCGCTAGCGGGCCAATGGCATACTTTCCCCAACGACTAACAAAACCAAAGAATTTAAAACCATCAGATCGAGTTATACCTAAATTATTCTCTAAAGACGGCTCCCGGCTAATTGCCGAGGTAATAACTGATGGGAAATGCACCGGAATTGCTATTTGGCACTTGGGAGCAAACAAATGTGACCTCATAAGACAACAAAGTCCCAGGCCAAACAACACAACAGCGTTTAATAATGGTCTACCAAAGCGACTCGTGGTGACAGCCTATGCATTGGCACCCAACAGCAGGGACCTAGTTGTGTCAGACTGCCTTGGGCGGCTTCTTTTATTTAACTTACAAGCAACTCATCTTGACGCGGTTATTCTCCGACACCACTCCCACCCTGGTGACACATGGCTACCAAACAGTAGGGTAAGAGTGAGTCGACTTGAGTTCTCGAACAATCCAGACGATGATATCATGCTTGCTATTTATGCCAATGGGGTTTTCTATATTGTGCCCGAAGATACTGGCTACCGACCGAAACCAAATTCATTCAATTACCGTGCCCCTGATGTCCTGTGTATGGCCTTCAATCCGAAAGGGTGTAGTATAGCATACTATAGCGGCGCCAGACGCTGCCAGCTATGGCTAGTATATTCGGGATCGGAGTCAGCTGTTGTCATCAAAGAGAAGGGTGGAAACACGATGGCATTGCCTCAAGGAATTCAATCACTAAACTATTCACAAGATGGTGACTGGCTGGCTTGTAATTGCACATACGAGATTCACCTCATTGACACGCATACTCTTACCTGCATGCACACCGTTCAGCTTCCCAAACTCCCTCGCCATGTTGGAAACGATGCTTGCTATGCCGGGGACTACTCTGTTCTAGCCATTGCCAAATGTCATAGGGTAGTCTTTGAACCAGGCAGTAGACAAATCCACCTATTTGTGGATTATTCTTTCCCTGATTACTACGATTTTGTACAAACAGCACGTGCCGAGGGGCTGTCGGCAGAAGAAATGGTGAAAGAAAAGTACCACTTGGTGTCAGCCCTAGGATGCAGTGCATGTGTTCATTCCTACTACATCAAGGCAACGCCAATGCTAATGGATCCAACAATTGCTTCTGGTGAGCAACGATTGTTTTACCAATATATGTGCATACCCGATCACCACCAATTAGAGATACAGCCTCATCCGCTATGGCTGGATGGGCCAATTAGTAATTGGATAATGTCTTACGATTGCAAGAGAATGGCATTCCTCCAGACTGAAAATGACGAAGTCAACACCCTTAGGCTAAAATAGAATAGAGATATCTTACTCTAATGTCAACCGACGGACTACTTTGGGCCTGGCAGTACAGGTTTGTATATGAAATAACTTTGTCGGATGGTTCCAAATTATTTTGTTGTGGTGGTCAGTCTATGGCCCACTAGCGGTCGTCCCTCCCAAACACTCCATTAGTCCTTTGACTCCTCTATCTACGAACATGGATAGTAAATGTTGCCATATACCAATCGGGAGTACCAAGGTACACCCAAAAGTCTGACTGATTTTATGAGAACACATACTCACCACGATAGTAGATTTGAGAACTCGAATATCGCTGGAAATCCATGGTGTCTCAGTACTAGATACTACGATATGATGTACCGGTGTTATCATAATTCATCGACCCACCAGGCGTTCATTCTAGACACTGTTACGAGATCGAACGAGACACCATGACGACAGGCTTGACACTAACGAAAGCAGAAGCAGTCGACCAACTCAAGAAAGTCGTCGGGGTCTTCTTTAATAACTATAAAGAGGACGATTCAATTGATAGCGAGCTTGATAACGAACTTTGCAGAGATAACGAGCGATTCCTGAAGCAGTATCGTTGTGAAACAATGGGAGCAGACCCTGACGAGCAACGACTTGGTGACTTTAATGAAGACCACTATAAGGCATTTGTTGATTATCTACCAATGTGGGAAATCGGTGGTAAATATAACCCGTTTGACTGTTTGTTGCGCAAAGGCTGTACAATTGGAGGAACGATGGATTCAACAAAATGGTCCGAATGGTTAAATGTGTCCGAACCTTGCACCGGTAAGCATGCCAAACGTTTGCCCCACTTGATCTGTCATCTAACGACAAAACAAAACAAGACAACGAAAGTGGGGTATCTCCATTATCTCATGCGGTGGTACCTGATCGCTATTTTTGGCGCCGAGGCAACCGGAGCCAATATTCCTGACGATATGAAATTATTACCAATCAGGACCACTGTTGCGGTTGCTGCATCTATTGGTAACGTTGCCGTTGCTGCATCTAATGGTCACGAAAGTGAAGCCAAGACTGCGCATGTGCCGGACGTGAGTAATGTCCAGCAAGCTATGTTCCTGCCCAGTACAATGATGCCGGTTGCTACCACCAGCGAAACCAAGGTCAACACTTTTCAGTCGTACCCATGCCTGCCCAGGAAAAAGCCGAAACTCGAAGATGAAGCTGACAATGTCAGCCATTAGTGACCGGGCATTCTCTTGAGCATTACATATTAGCTGCAACTGATCGGGTATCTCACTTATGTTTCAACAATTCAGCTTTACCTAGCATACTTGTCCATTAATTTTCTTATTGAATTAACAAATATTTCCCTACATGCTCATCATTTGGCCGAGGTGGTTCGGTTCCGTTGCCACAATGGGTTCTGCAGATTCAGTGGCGACATCCAATAATGGCGACACACATACCTTGTTGTCGTTCAAGCAATAGGCGACAGTTGACTTATCTCTGGTAATCACCACATTTTTTGCGTTGGGAGGGAATTTATACACCGTTTGCAGCTTGCTATCATCCAAAGAAAAGACATATAGTTGGTCGCCTGACATGCACCAAATATGCATATTGTCACAATCTACCAGCGTGGGAGGATCGGTCAGCATGGTGGCATGGGATCGACCACTTGGAATGTGATAGTACCATATCCCCTCGACTCTACAGGTACCAAACTCGGTCCTTGTTTTTCTGACAATTGCAATCAGGTACTCTCCATTTGGTGAAAATTGCAGACAACGCTTTATCTTGTACAACCCTGCTATTAAAAGTTCTTGCTCCAAATTGCCAGAGGTCACATTCCATAGCTCGACTATCCTCCCAGTGGTTGCCTTTGCAATAACAGTGTCATTCATCCCGATGGCCAAGGATGTGGCCCATGTCCCACCAGTGGGGAAGCAGTGTTCTAAGATGTAGTCTTTTTCCCCGTCCCTTATGGTTAGCTCACCGCCAGGGTTGGCAATGACCAGTCTATTGCCATCGGAGGAAAACACCATCTGTGTTACTACCATGTATGGCGGGCCCATACCTATCGATTGAGATACCAGTATACCTCTACCCATTACCTGCTGGAGATTGGTCAAGGTATACTTATATATAAGTCCATTGTGGTAGGACACCACCAAATCAGTAGTGTGATTGGAGAAGGCATATTTTCTGATTTGGATTGCATGAGTTACTGCATTTTCCTCGCGAATAACACGGGAGCCATAATCATCTTCACGGCACCATACAACGAGACCCAAAATCTTGCCCACATGTTTCTTTCTGATTTCTCCAATCAAAAAATCGCCACTGGGTGAGAACGACGTGGCCACTATTTCCAATGGTCTCCCCATTTCTAACCATAATTCCGGAATGGCCAAATTCGCCAGGTATGGTGGCTTCACATCCGGATTGTTCATGGCTATCATCCCCACCCGGGCCGACAGTGTGCATGTTTTGTCATAGCCTTCACGGCTTGTGGCCAATCTGGCTACTTCATTTCCCAATATTTCCTCCAACACTGGCAATAGTGTCACACGGTGTGTTGAATCGATAGTCATTGTCTCAGGTTGCATTGTGCAGTGATTTGCCAAATTGTGGGACTGAATCGACAGTTTATGAGCTCAATGCACGTTTTTGGTACAGGATACAAACGGGACTTAACTTTGAAAATTCGATATTAGCAGAGATTAGCTCATAAAATTTGGATTGACATTTTTGGTATGACCAGCGTTTTATTATGGCGATGTCAAAATCCTTCTTGCCAATCTACGGATTTTAAATCTCGCCGAGCATATTCGGGGCACCTAACTCACCATGAAACATGCCGTACTTATGCAGCAAATCTTGGCAATACAAATCAAAACTACGCATCGTTGGACGGCCAGGTCACATTGAATATGGATGACTTGGCAGAAGAAGCTTCCTTGAGAAGTTCCGTTTCCTCAATTGGTGGGCTATATGGCGATCCGGATGCACATTCTGATGACAATACTAGCATTTTGCACTCACCAGGTTCCACCAGTAATGACCTTGGCAACCAGGCGCGGACATGTAGAATACCACACCTGCCCTACACTAACTCGAGACGGGTGGAAGTTGACTTACTGAGAACCCTGGAAGAGATGCAGACTCCTCTTTATGCATATCAGCGAATTATGGAATGGGCGAGCGATGCCCATGACACCGGCTATACATTTCGTCCAAAAGCAGAGACCCGAGGTGGCCTGATATCAGAGCTGCAGACAAGTCTGCATATGAAGAACATGCGTCCGATGCATAAGAAGATTACCTTAAAGGGGGAGAGTGTTGAAACCACCATTGTGTATTTCGACTTTACAGCCAATCTCCTATCCATATTAAGTGATACAACCATCAATCGCCTAGAGAATTTGGCAGTCAATCCCGATGATGTGTTTGGTAAATATGTGTCCCCTGATGACCTTCTTGGCGAACTGAACAGTGGGAGGTGGTATGACAAGGCCTACAAACATTGTATATTAATCCCTGGGGAGGACTTCTTGTGTCCTATTATACTTTACATTGACAAAACTGCCTTGGCATTGGGCGGCCTAAGTGTGTTTCCAGTTATGATGAGTACCAGTATCTTAAATGTGGAGGTAAGCCGACAGGAATGGGTTGACTGGCAACTGTCAACAACGAGGTCTGCACTTATACTTTCCTTTTATAGACACGAAATCGGGCAATGGCATGGCGGCCATTGGGGTACATCAGCGGACCACAAACGCTTTCGGGCGTGCAGAAGAATAAAGGTGGTAAAGGACTGAGCCAGATTCATCTGCATCAGGCTTTAGAGGTAATTTTCGAAACATTCATTGCGGCCCAAAAACCGAATGCATTGGATGGCATTGAGATTCGACTTGGTGATAAGGTGAAACGTGTCAATTTAAAAGTACCCCTTGCCACAATCATTGGCGATGCCCAGGGACATGATCAGTTGTGTGGCCGATTTTGTCACTATGGTATCGGTGTCAAGCGTCTATGCCGTACATGTGATGTGCCGCCTCGGGAGGCATCCAATCCCCATTTTAAGTGCAAACGAATCAAAATGTCGGAAATCTTTGCTCTAATAGAAGCAAATGATGGTCGAGCTCTAGATGCAATCTCCCAACACAATTACCGCAGTGCCTTTGCTGATATATGTTTTGGTGGAGACGAATTTGGCCTTTTCAGTGCCTGTTGTACTGAAATGCTCCATGCACTAGAGAGTGGTATGGTTGCCTACAGTTTGAGCATCCTTTACAATGAAATGACCGACACCGAGCTAGTCGAGTTGGATAAGCTTGTGCAGTACTTTACCAAGCTTGCACGACAAAATGGTACGGCTAGTCGCAGCCGCTTTCCTCGATTTTGGTTCAAAGATGGTGTGACTTCTCTTAGCAACGTGACGGCAAATACCAAAGTGGGAATGATGTTTGCAATTGTCCTTGCGGCACTCACTGAAGCGGGACGAGACTTTTTGGTCACAAAGTTAGGAAGCTCAAAACGGTATTTGGACCTTGTCGAGGCATTTCAACTTCTATTGTCGTTCTGGGCCTGGATGAAAAGACCTACCTATTGGAAACGGAAGGATAAAAAGGCAAAGTTGCGAGCCCGGGAAAAAATCAAGACAATGATGTCCAAAATGAATACGCTATGGCCGAGGACAGATGGCCAAGGGTGGGACATCACAAAATTCCATGAATTACTGCATATACCAGATGATCTGCACCGTTTCGGGGCTCATCAGAATGTACATAGTGGACCCCAGGAACACAATCATATCGAACTGTCTAAGAATCCGGCACAACGGACACAGAAACGTCAAAAAACACTACATGAGCAAGTTGGAGAACGTGTGTGTGATCATTATATCGTTGAGACAGCCTATGCCAAGATTAATCGCACATATGATATGGTGAATGATTCAGATGATGACAGTGCAAACCTATTGGAGTCCACCAAAAATGGAAGTTCCTTTACAGTTCGTGGAGATGCAACTAATGATGGGGTTACTGTAAAATGGGGAACAAGGAAGAACACTCTTCAATATTTATTGGACCCGGTCCTAGCCGATTATTTGTGGAAGACATACTTTCTCAAACAGGAGGACCCCGATTTTGTCTTGGAGTGTACCACCACCTACAAACGCGGTGACAAGGTGTTTCGGGCCCATCCTAACTATCAATCAGAGGGTCCATGGTATGACTGGGTGAAAGTAGAATGGTCTGACAACGATTCCAGCGATGGGTCAGAGGATACTTCCGGCTCCAGCATCGACAGTAGTATTACGCCGGCACGACTATATTGCTTTGTCAAGAATCTGGAAGGTGGATTGGAGGCAATTATCCACTCCTGTGAGAATCGCAAGGAACATTCTGTGTTTACCCATGAGTGGGGTATGGAGCACTACCGCCATAAAAAGCAGATCAAGGGACCGGTTCTACGCAACATTAGTGTCCATGCGCTAGAAGGTCACACCATGATCCTCCCCATTCTCCGTGACAATAACACTCGGATGATGGAGGTATTAACCTTGGAAGAATGGGGAAACCAATTTTAATTGGCCCGAGGGGCTTGCAAGTAAGTACTCCAAAGATTAGATGCGTGCTTGTAAAAGACAATAGAGGCTACACAAAACTAGAATTATCAGAATGTTACTGCTACATAATGTTCTGATAATTCTAGTTTTGTGTACCCTCCATTGTCTTTTGTAGGTTGCATTTCACTCTTGGATTTCCTTAATTTTCTTTAAAGCCAAGAGTATTTTTCAATTGTAGGTTGGATTTTACTCTTGGATTTGATTTTGATTCCATGCAAGAGTTTTTATATAGAAGGATTGTAGGTCGGTTTTCTCTCGCAAATACATACTATATACTATATTTATTCACGTAGTGATTGGGAATAAGACAAAAAGACTAGGTTACTATTACTAATTTTGTTCACGTAGTGATTGGGAATAAGACAAAAATAAGACAAAGAACCATCCCTAGAGCCCCTCGGCCGGATCAGAGGGAGGGCAGCCAACCCGCTGGAACGCTGACAACAGACAGACCAGACCACTGTGCAAGCTTATATTTTGCATCATTTGGACTGATTTGTCTTTTTCTTTTCCTTGCAAACGTTGTATCAGGAGTAGTAACCGAATGTTGCTGCAAATGTATATTTAATAAACTATCTGTCTTCCAGATCATGGACGAGTTGATAATCATTGGCATTGCATAGGTAAGATGCCAATTGATAGGAGGAAGTGCAATTGTAGCATCCTCAAGAGCAGATTCTCCGTTTCTTGCTTGTTTCAGTATTCCATTTCTGCCAGCTTTCATGACGTTTACAAATTCTTTGCCATCTTTATCCAATCCAATCCATCTGTTTTCAATGATGTCAGTATTCATATCAAATGGTTTTAAGTTATTATCCCAATATCCTGGATCTCCTTTATAAATTTCAGTTTCACTCCAAATGTGATTAGTTGTAGTAGTTCCTTTGTTTATTTTGGTGGGTGATTTTCTAGTATCAGGTTTGGCCGGTTTATTTTTCAGGATTGCTAAGTACTTGTCAAACATTTCATACCATGTCCAACAGACAGCTTGCATAAGTGAAATGCAATAACGTGATGCAACTTCATTCTCTTTTTTCTTGTCAAACATTGCTGATCCATACCCTTTATGATCAATTAGCGCCTTGATATAAATCTGATCTTTTTCTATAAATGAGGGGTCTGCTCCATGGTCAGCCATGACAGTTAACATTTGTTCCATTGCCCAAATACGGTAGAAATGTATCATTTTATGGATTGGTCTTCGTTCTTTTCTACCTGGTGAAAATTTTTCACATTGTTGAAGTATGTCAACCATAGATCTAGCCACTTTGCTAGCTGGAAGGATGAGACTTTGAATTATGTATTGTGGACTTGTGGTATCGATTGTTCGTGACATGTTATGTCTAGTAGGATCATTTCCTGTTAGTCTCAGGTATTTTCTCACGATTTGAAAACCTTTATGTGTTGTCATTACTGGCAAGTAAAAAGCAATAAGCACACCAAGTTCATAGGCTGGACCTATTGCACGTGATTTTACATTTGTCCCAATGCCTTCTTTTGGGAATTGATCAGAATTTGGCCACCATTCAGCTTTATATTGTGCCAGTAGATAAGGATTATTTCCACTTTCTGCTGCGTTGAAGAAAGATCTAACGTCGGTGATATCTTTTTTTGCCAATTTTTCCCTTGACGGACTATTCTCTGTCATGTAGTTGATCATCATATTGAGAATCCAATTGAGCTGTGTGATATAATCATCATATGGTGCTTCATCTTTTGGAGTAGTTTTCAAGATTTGTTCCATACTCACAGACACTCTATCAAAGCTTTGCACATAGTCAACAAAGCTAGCTATCCATTTTGGCCAACTGTCTGCAATATTTAACTCCCGTGCACGGAGAATCGCTCTGCTATAAATACGTAGTTTTTCCAGATCTAAATCTGTCATTGATGTATTAATCAAAACTGGTTGTAAAACCTGAAGTTCGATTTTTTTATGAAGAGTACTTCTTAATGGTAACTTTAGTGCATGGAAATTGTTTGTAAGAGGAACAGTCTGGCCAAACTGGAAACCAAACAAACGTCTATTTCCTCCATCCATCCGATGTCCACCTTCTGGCCACATACTTCTCACCGGAGTTAAGAAATGAATAAACTTCAGCAAATTGTCCATTTCATCAAAAAACTTGTCAACATTTCCCATTCCATTATTCAAAATTTTGTTGATTTGAATTTGGGTAAATCCCATGTATTCCATAAAACCCGAAATACTTTTATGGTCATGTAATTGCAGTGTTTTGAAATGATCACAAAGTCCTGGAAGATCATAAACATTTGGTTGCGATCCTTGCCTAATTGGATATTTAAAAATTTTAGCCAATCGTTCAAAATTTGCCTGACTCAACCAATTGGCTCTGTCAGTTGTGTGGATTACACAAAGTTTCGGTGATGAACTGTCCTCTTTGTATTCCACTTTACTCAGTGAGAATAACTCTGGATTTGCTGCATTAATTTCAGATGGGTTGATTTCGTAGAATACAGCTTGTATGGACGAATGTTGGAATTGTACACCTTCACTCATTACTGCATCAGAGATAGATGATCCTTTACCCCCTTTTTCTTTCAAGTATGCTTTCTGGTCAACATAACGATGATTGCATTGTGGGCTAATAGAAACATTGGTTATAGGAGACCTTGCCGTCAGAAGCCCCAAAAAAACAAATGAAGATTCGGTGTTTGTCAACCAGTATGCAGGTTCAATCATGTTTGATTCCACCGCAAATGTATGGTTCTTGTTAAGAAGCGGTATCTGATCAATCAAATGGTTCACTCTGTTTTGCATGCCAGCAAGAAATTCTATAAAAAGAAAAAAAAATGAGTAAACTTATGTAACAGAAACAGAGCAAGTAAAAATTGAAATCCAAGAGTGAAATCCAACGTACAGTTGAAAAATACTCTGGGATTGACAAATGTCACATGAGACATAGCATCGAGCGAAACTGAAATCCAAGAGTAAAATCCAACCTACAGTTGAAAAATACTCTTGGATTGATGAATGTCACATCAGACATATCATCGAGTGAAAAGGAAATCCAAGTATAAAATCCAACCAAAAATTGAAAAATTCTCTTGGATTGATGAATGTCACATGAGAAACCATGTGCTAGATGTGTTTTGTATTGATTACCATAACCGGTCAGAATGACAGACTATTTCGGTAGTGAATACAAAACACATGTAGAACATGTAGAGCAAGTGAAAAAACGAAATCCAAGGATGCAATCTAAGAGTAAAATCCAACCTACAGTTGAAAAATACTGTAGGATTGACCAATGTAGCATGAAAAATAGCATCGAGCGAAAATAAAATCCAAGAGTAAAATCCAACCAACAGTTGAAAAATACTCTTGGATTGATGAATATCACATAAGACATACACACAGACGTCGCAACGAACACAACACTTAACAAAATATGTCTGAGCGAAAAAGTTATTTAACGACTTACCATGATCACGTATTTCAGTTAGACGGCCTGTTGAGTTATCTGCATGTAAATTAAACTGTGGGGAAGAAAGTGACGTTTTGTACATAGGCAAGAATTCCTCTAAATATAAATTCACAACGGAAGTCACTGAGGGCGCAATAAAAATTGTGAGAATTGATCGACAGTCGCGACGCAGCAGTTGTCGGCACGCAACAGGCAAGCAACAAGAGGTTTCGTCAATTTTTTGAAACTTACATATCTCCTGTCTTCTGTTGATTGAAGCCATGATGGAAAACTGATGGCTCGTCCTGTTATTGTTGTTGCTATTGTCGTTGTTGTGGTTGTTGTCTGTTGTGGTTGTCTGCTGTTGCTGTCTTGTCCTTGTTATTCGCCGTGGTCTTTGTTTGTTGTTGTCAATGTGAAACTGTGGTTTTATTATTTTTTATTTGGTACGATTGATGTCTCTTGACATATTTTTTTGTGTTATGATTCTACGAGTACTACCGCACATTAATGTACCATATAAACTGTACGTCAGAGTTCTGTTTCAAAAATCGGTCCCTATATAAAAATATAATATCACATCAAATTTGTCCAACCCTATTTGACCAATTTATAAGTGAATAAAAAATAAAGTCCCGGTGAAATGTTCGACGTGTTAGCTATGATGTTAAGTAGATGAATAGAGGCCAAAAACTACTTAGGGTAGATAATTCCTTGTACTGTTTAAACGTTGACAACAACTGTTAAAAGCGATAAGGATTGATTCTTAGTAGGATAGTACATACTGGTAGGATAACAAAGTGCTTTGGTAATTACAATGTTAAGTAGATTATACTGATAGCGTCGAGGTATGTAATGAAAGGGATCACTTTGCTAATTACTATGTTAAGTAAACAGGAAACAAATCCCAGATTGTTTAGTATCTAAATTTTGGTCGAAGTTATACCTAAATAATATTGTCCTTAAATATTCAACACGTTAGCTATTATGTTAAGTAGATGAATGGAGAACAAGTTTAGAGAGGCGAAATAGTACTAAAGGTAGAGAACAAGTTTAGAGAGGCTAAATAGTACTAGAGGTAGAAATTTCCTGGTACTGTTTGCACGTTGACTGTTAGTAGCACTAAAGATAGATTACTACTAAGATAGTACATAGGATACCAACGCACTTTAGCATTTATGATGTTAAATGGCAATACTTCAGTATATAGTATGATAAGTAAATGGGTAAAGAACAAGTATTATGTACCGTATTCTACTACACAGTGGCTTTCAGTATTAAACAGTACCAGACATTAGGATAGTACTTTTTATAGGTAGACTATACGGTCAGTGTCAAAATAAAAGTTGGTTGAATAATACTCTAGGAATTTTGGATACAAACTTTATTTACTGTAGACAAGTACTGAATTCTTCTACGCAATGTCTTTCACTTGGATAGTAGGATATCTACTGTAATTTTGTACCGCATTAAACAGTACCAGACATTTGGATAGTAGGATATCTACTGTAATTTTGTCCGCTACTTTATGTTTCGGTTGCTCATTGTCAGCGCACAATTTTTTTTCCATCATCATCATCCGAACAAAGTTTCCTCAACACTTCATTGGAGATAACATCTGTCAGTAAGTCAATGCAACTGTTGACCAAAGTCTGTTCTTCCATTTCTTCTGTTTATGTTATGGTTGTGCTCAGAATGCTTGATTGTAACTGTGTTCATCACATGAAAGAGAGAATGGTGATGTTGAAAATTGTCTCGTGTTTGCTCGGTCAATTTTCAGTTCGCAAATTTACTCGCTGAACTTTTGGTTTTAGTGGTCATATGGTGAATTTTTAGTCAATTGCAACATTATCTTCTGAATTACATTTATGTATATTTTCAATTAAGAGCCCTCTGATTTTACTGTTTGTTATGATTTTCATGTTTTTAATTTAGAGTTTTTGAAAGAAAAGTGTTTCTTAAAACAGCACGGAGTATGCCGATATATCTATGTGTTTTTTATGTATTTTCCAATTATTGGTTGCATTTTTCTCTCAGATCTGCTGAAATATTGTAATGAAATCCAAGAGTATTTTCCAATTATTGGTTGCATTTTTCTCTCGGATTTAATGAAAATGACAATCGGTGAGTAAATCCAAGAGTATTTTTCAACTATAGGTTGGATTTTACTCTTGGATTTACTTAACGATTTTCATTGAATCCAAGAGTATTTTTCAACTATAGGTTGGATTCTACTCTTGGATTTACTTAACGATTTTCATGTCCGATACAATTATTCCGTCTGTCTCTCCTTCTGTCCTTCCGTCAATCATGTGCTACCGGTACTACGGCTAGATTCCTTTTCTGCTCTTACATGAATCCAAGAGTATTTTTCAACTATAGGTTGGATTTTACTCTTGGATTTACTTAACGATTTTCATGTCCGATACAATTATTCCGTCTGTCTCTCCTTCTTTATTACCGTCACTCATCTGCTACCGATCACTGTCG
>OOGD01000125.1_pt1 | contig 17551 bp, 9 predicted proteins | sample 1670381 | NCBI WGS metagenome assembly OOGD01 (sample SAMEA98146918, study PRJEB22522) | marine metagenome | biome: marine biome; feature: marine water body; material: sea ice | place: Arctic Ocean | collected 14-Sep-2015 | depth 1.3 m | reverse complement strand
AACACAAGGGCAGGTTGGCGGGCAGGAGCGAGGGCGCCTGAGAAGCCGACGGCTGACCCGAATGGAGCCGCGAGGGAATAGACTGCCAAAAGTAGGAACTCATTGCCTTGTAGTTGTCGGCAATGTAACACAAGACGTGGGACAGATGGCGGAAGTCACGAAAGTGACTGCGAAGATGGTCGAAATCAAATTCCGTGGGTCAAGGAACAAACAGTGGGAGCACAAGCTGAAACGTCCGAATTCGTTGATCATGTTAGAGACGGGATTGACGATGGTACAAGATGCCCATGGAACAGTGTGGATATGTACTCATGCGTAGAGTCTCGTGAACGGGAGAGAAGAAGATAGTTAATTAGGATGTTTTAAATGCACCCGTGATGGCCTGTTCCATTATTTGTCCGACCTCTTGAAAAGATTCACGCAAGTAGGTAGGAACACTAGCGATGTGCCAGCGCAACCGAAAAGCAATGTCGGATAGCGGGGCACCGCCCATATGGAGACAAACAGCTGCAGTAACACGATTTGAATGCGGGACCAAGCGGAGGATGTGGACTCGCAGGTAATGGGTCGAATCCGGATACGTTCGAATGCAGATAATGCGAAGAATATCACGGATGTGCGAGTCGCGCAAGAAATAGTATCCAGATCGTCCGCCATAAACACCAACCGGTTCATTACCGGGGACACGTAGAAGGTCCGCACGGTGAATGATGCTGATGGCCGCATCAACTGGGTTCAGGATAGAGTCAGTCGAGATTGGAAATTTTCGAATAGAGAAATTGTCCGCGCTCTTGTCATAACGGAATCGTATATGTACCGTGGCAATCTGTTTTTGTTGGTGTCGTTTGTACAAGGTTGAATGGGGGATGATGCAATCAGAGCTGTCATAGAAGGTAAAATCCCCTCGAAGAAATGCAAGAGGCTGTCCGCCCCAAACTCCGGTATCTTCATTTGTTGGAACTACCTGGAAACGTTGGCCTCGACGCAAATTGGATTGAGCATACTCACTCACGCGAGACCCGGTAAAAACACCAAGACGTAGCCAGTCCCAAACCGCGTAATCCTTCTGTAGGAAAACTTTTGTGGGGGGGAGTCCGGAACGTGCAAGGAAACTGGCTTGGTTGGCCAGCATGTGATAGGTATACGGTTCTTTTCTTGGTTTCGGTTGGGTCCAGTTCGATCGTTGCGATATAAGTTCTTGCAGATATGGATGCAGATAGGCTTTCTTTTGGGACAGAGTTGCTATATCATAGATCTGCAAGGGAGAGCCAGTCAGGAGCGAGAAACAATCCGTGGCCGATTTTACGTAGTTTCGTAGAGTCTGTCCTGTGATCTTCGTGTTGGACAAATTATTCCCATTCTTGACGTCGGTCAGAAAAGCGCCCAAAAGATCGATCATTTGGGGGGAACGTAGTTCGGTGGCAGACTGCCGTGTAAAACCCTTAGATTCGAGCCAGCTGGCAAAGAACCGGAGGCGAGAGTCAGCAGATGCGTCGTTACGTTGTCGTACGTGTCCACGATCGGCTTGCACAAACTGAGCTCGGCTAGCGTAACAAACAACGCGGGCGGGAGTAGGCAGATCTTGCAGGTCTCTAGACGGGAGCATCTGCTGATAACGTCCGCCCATGATCGTAGCCGCCCATTCTGGAAGCGACTCAATGCGTCTGCCTCCACATTTTCCTTTCCTGGAATATGAACAGGCTGAACACGAGTGAGTAGACGGCTAGCCTGGACCAGTAACGCCGATGCAAAACGAGCCAATGGCTGTAAATCAGGATTGCGAGTCGCTGCCGTCACTTTCATCCAGGATAAAGCGGATGTATTATCCGACCAAAGATCGACAATGTATCCGATCTCACACGGCGGAAGATCTTGAATACACTTGAGTAGTAGCCATAGATTGATAATCGCCGCGATAAATTCAAGGGGGTTGATATGCAGGCCTGCTGCATCCATGTCGGGTTCCCCGTCTGCGGAAGTCACGAGCTTCAAGGGGAATCCTAGTAGAAGGAGATCCTCACGAGAAAGGCGCCACATGACTTGGAAATCAGGGGACCAGCCGCCGACTCCTTCATAGCTTGCATCCGACAAGAATTGATGGGTAGCAACCCGAGGTATCAGGAGGCCAATATATCGGGACCATACCGGGCTGAATTCAGGTTCAGAAAGGTACGTGCAAAGAAAACGTAAATCTTCTCGGACACTCGCCGATATGCGGACCTTTCCACGGGCCCACCAGGACCGTTTATTGCTGAACGCGGCCCGTGTGGCTTTCTTCAGTGCCTCAGAGAGGCTGAACGAAATATATGGTCCCCACGGGGCCACGTCGTAAACGGACCGAATCTTTCCCAAAATGGAAGCTGCGAGCTTTGGGGTGATACATCTTGAGCGGGCCGCTAGAGCAGCCATGATCTCGTCAAGGAGGGCCTTTCGTTTGTAGTATGGCCACGTCACCATAAGAGTGCGACTGTTGATCAAGTATCCGAGGAAAAGCACGGTAAAACTGACCAGTGGATCCCATTTGTCTGGTGCGATGCAACTCCCACGGCGATCGTTATTGGGCCATCCAAACAAAACGAATGCTGATAACAGGCTCTGTTGTAATGCTGGAATGATGCGTTCCTGAATCGCACAAACGCCATTATCATCAACGAAACTGTCGTTGTTGTAATTTTCTTGTTCAAACACAGATAGAGGCATATTTTTGGCGTCAGGTATCGCCGGTGTGAGATCCTGTGGATCAGGCAGCTCCGGTAATCTGATGTTTTCTGTGAGCGAATGTAGAGGCTGGGAAACATGCAGATCCCCAGTTGTAGCAATGTCGGCCCGAATATCGGACGCCATACTGAAGAACGACGGAGCCGATCGCGCGCCGAACACCATACCGACTGGTACTATGACGTACGGTCCAAAGACGTATGCGAAGGCAATAGCCATATCGGGAGCATAAAGAATTCGACGAAAGGCTGCATCGATATCGTCTGCGTGAAGCAAGATGTCCTGCTCCGGATGAGTTATACGGAGGCGCCAGATGTTAATCAGAAACCTCTGGAAGGCGGTCATGTAGAACACCGGTGGGCATTCATCCGCATTGTCCTCCGACGGTTTCGGTATGTGAGTATTTGCCGACCCATCGGTATCCGGACCGTCTGGCCCGTTGGTACAATCGACGCATATACGGCCCTTTCCTTTTTGCCAAGCCCATTGCAAGGGGTTTAGCATAATCCCCACGATGAAATAGAGCATAAAACGAGGCAGATGGATGTGGAAAGACTTCTCCTCCTCTTTCGCAAACTTTTGTTCAACGGCTGCGTAGTTTTCCTTCACTGCCGGATGATTATTATACCGGTCACGTGCGGGCAGTTCGGCTGATGGGCTCACAAAATGCCCTAAGAGCGGAACCCCTTCCGAAAACATGCGTTTCCCGCGAGGATAGTCAGCCGGTGGAAAATTCAGCGGTGGTTGGCGTTGTCTTGCTGTCAATAGTGCGTCAAATGTTTCATCCCAATCGCGACTGCGATTGGTATATTCACCGCCAAGCCACCGGACAAAATCCCCGTAGTTAAAATGGAACCGTAGCAGGGCACTTGCGTACAAGAGCGACCGGCCGACTGGTAATTCAGTGGGACTGCCAGGCGGGGGGCGTACATGCTTGAGAGTTGCAATCGGTGCAAACATAGCATAGCAGCGCAGCTTATGGTATAGAAACCATTGCGAGCATGTTTTCGTCATGGTTCGACGATCGTGTGGCGAGAGGAAAGGCCACGCAAAATGGATAAGAGTATGCGGTAGAGGGGAGTCCGTCGCGACGGTTCGGTCCTGGTGGGGTACGCCAAAACCCCATCGCCGTCGACGATTCGGGCTCCAAGGCCGAGAGAACCACAAGGGACCATACGCTGGACCGAGAGAGTGAATTTTAGCGGTACAAGCCATTTTTTCACGGTCATGCAGGGTAAGGTACGGCTGTACCTGGATGAGGACATCATTTAGTGTGGAACACGAAGCGTGCGGGCAAGATTGTGACTCCAGAGAGGACGGCCATCTGTGCCGACCACGTATGCTGGGCGGGGGAGTATGGCTGAAGGGCGGTAGAAGAGATTTTTGGCACTGCGCAAGGGACTCTATTGGGGCGTCCAAGATGTCCGGTGGTATTGTGAGATCGGGTAGAATCGACAGTACCGAGAACATATCGGTGGCGGTACTGATAGTCTGGCTCATTGATTCAGCAAGTAGTCAAGTCCAATTGGTAGATGGAGTTAATGCTTTCAGCGCAGGGGAAGGCCGTAGGATCGGGGATACCCTGGGATCGACAAGGAAAGTTACCAAAGGGGCCCAATATGACTCAGGTTTGGATTTCCATTCTGGTTGTGATGGGTCCACGTGAAGGCGAGTTTGTCGGGGCGGTCGGCGTTCTTTGCAGAGGCTCGTTGTACAGCAATTCTGAGGTGAAGCAAACGCACTACGGAAACAAATAGTTGTCAAACACGTACCAGATGCGTCCGGGAATTTCGGATAGGGGATTCCTTTCGGAATACGTTCGATGAGTTGGGTCGAAACTGGGATCGCCATGTTCAATGGAAGTATAGTTTCGAGAAGGGGCGTAAGACACACAAAATCTTTTGCCAAGCTCGTATTGTTTCTGGACTGTGGCGCGGGCTGGGTCCTTGCCTTCTTGGAAGCACTGGGGCTCTCCAATGGAGGTGGCAGGCGCGGCGACGGCATGGCTGGAAAATGTCCGGGAGGGGTCGGATTGGTCCAGGAGGCGTCGTGAGGAGACGTCTGATACCACCGGATAGCGAAAGTCACATCATACTGGCTCATGGCCGTAATCAGAGTATCGGATCTGTCTGGCACGGGTGACGGCGTAGTGCTATCTAAAATGAGGTGGTTCTGGTGATGGGGGGGTGGAGCTCGGCTTTTGTCTAATCTTAGACTGGTACTGGTGTTTCGTTATGTAGTCCGGTTCTTTTTTTTCGTTTTCCTTAATTACTAATCTTAGACTAGACTTCCCTATGTAGTTTAGCCTTAGGTATGACATGATTACTTAAACCTTACGACATTAGCCCTCTTTTCATTCCCATCGATGACTCATCGTGACGCATCATGACTCATCAATTGTTCCCTATCTTGCCGTCTGTCCATATTCGGAATTGTTGTTTTACTGACTCTTGGTTTAACGCACTTTCGAAGCAAATCTTTTTCACACCTTTGGCCTGCTGGCGTGGGAACTCGTTGAACCTCCTCTTGTTCTTTCTCGGATTATTTATCCGGACCATCTGGTTTTTTGTGGTGTGTTCTCTTTTTTTGGTGTTGTTTTTATTTATTTTTTACTTTCTCGCGTTAGCCTCATTTTGCCTTCACTTTCTCAGTTCTTCCCCTTATCTCAACAACTCCTTTGCCATTCCAAGAATCCTTTCAAGACATCTCCGCTTTCCCCCTCACTACCCCACAGCACCTAGCCCTGCTAGTATCGCGAGATACATTCATTTGGGCTTTGTATTTTGGTATCGTGAGATATCAATTTGCTGCGCTGGTATTGGTTACTCTGCTTCATCGTGATTCGAATAGACGGCAATACGAAGAACTAACATTCTCTTCTACCCATTCAACTCCTTTGTTTTTGCATCGCGGGCTGCAAATTTCTAAGTTTTGTTTCGGGTGATACCGTGAGATATTTCTGAGTGTGTTCTTCCCAATTGCTGCTTTCGCTTCGCTTGATACCTTCCGTCCACGATCATATGTCTTTCTACAGCCACGCTTTGTTCCAGGAGCTTTCTCGCGATTTGGCAAGAGTCATCGATTCTTCGCCGCTCTATATTCGCCGGTCTGCCCCGCTTACTCCAGCCGCTCAAAGTGCCTACGTTACTTCTCTCGCATCACAGCTTCTTGTTGCGATCCGTACGTTCGTTACCCTCCATCCCAATATCCATACCAACTCCACCCCTCCCGACGTAGTCATCAATTTATTGTTGGCCGACTTGTTGAGTCATGGAACTATCACCCCGGCACTTCATTGCCACATTATCGAACAGCTCCTGTATTCCTCTCGACAGGATCTTATTTCGACGCTTTTTCAAAACTACAACCAATTTAGGCCCAACCTACCTCAGGTTACGTTTGTTAGAAGCGATGTGGCCGTACGTTCTCCTACTGCTGTTGTTCCGATAAATGAAGTGGCCGTAAACCCCCCTTTCGACATCATCGATACACAAACAGCCCAGACGTCAACAATTCTTTCACAATTATCTGTTCCCAATAGCCAAGGGAGCAGTCCGAGCACTCACCACCGACCACATGCTCACCGGATACGGTATGATCCAATAAGTGACCTTCTCCCTCCACACGTAGGTGACTTCGCCTCTGCCAAGGTTGTTGTAGAACAGGTGTTCAGTGGTTGTCCAAAGCGAGCTAGTCCTACAACTCCTATCTTTAAGTCGAGACCTGGCCACCTGTCAACCCAACGCAACTGGCAATGCAACTGTGGTCTAATTGTTCAAGCCCGGAAGTCGGAAGACCACCCCAATTTGGTTACCTTTTTTATTCCCTCTGGCCAGGATTTGCCACATCAGGGGGCAGCGCCAGAACCAGCGGTCCAAACCCCCTCTACACTGTCTCTTAGTCGCGGTGGTCGCCCGTCTTCACGCAGTGACAACGTACAAGATACCGACAGCCTAAGGCGTCTTTCAGACAGCCAAAAGGATGTTATCAATGGCCTACTCGAGAACCAGCCTTCAATTCAACCACTACGGTGTTGGGGTCTTCTTCGTAGAATTCTACCCACAGACCCTTTATTCAGATTTGACGGTGGAGGCATCGACGGCTACTACTTGATCCAGGCATACATGAGGTATCTTCGACGTTCCGCCCTTCCTACTGTTGGCTTCGGTTACCGCATTCTCGATTTCTCAACTATTTCTACCTTCATTCACCAGCACTCGTTACTGGCTCATTTGACGACACTAAACTACACCCCGCGAAGTATACATGAATTTCGCACTTTTCATCAACTACTAACTGCTTTGAATATTGCCGACTCAGAACATATCTACACCGTCCCCCTGTCGGACGAGTTCGTAGCAAGTTTGGGAGCTAACGAACAAGAAACAAGAAGAGCTAGGGCACACATCCTACTCATGAATGCTGGTTCCCTATGGTCGATTCTACTATACCTGAAACAACCTGAGCACCAGCGGATCCTAACAATGGATTTCTCCACAGGGTTTTTGGCTGACAACGCATCAGTTGGCCAAGTCTGCGCCCTACAGCTACTCGTAGATCATTACGACCCGAGTAAGTTAAGGCAGCGAGCCCACCCGCTTGCCTATAGCGTGACATACGAAACCAAAGCTCAGGTCCGTGTTGCGCATCACTTAATTGGAGTGGTTGCGGCAAAACTTTTCCAAGAACCATGGACCGTGGCCCGACAGATTGCTGACCGATCTACATCTATCATTTCTGGTACTACCCTGTCCCATCCAAACAGTGTCGTCTATCCATGCATGATTCACTTCAGATTGTCGCCTCACAACAGTCCTATTTGGAGAAAGCACATTCATAATTTCAAAACTTTCGAAATATTCCTTCACGTTTTTGTCACTAGAATGACAACTGTGTTCCGTACGGATGCTGTTCGGAAGAAAGCACTAGCACACTTCACTACCGATTGTAATCATGAGGATATTGACGAAGGAGATTTCAGTGATTTCTTCAACCGGAACTATGGGCCTGACAAGCCCTTGTTTGGGTTGCTGTCAAAGTTTAGTATTCACATGGCTGGCTATAAGATGGACAACCAAGCGCACGAGTCTGGGTACAGGAAACAAAAGGGATCCGCCCGTTTGGGCGTTCCTCCTATTGGTCCACTCAACCAGTCTCTTTCTGGATTTTTGGGAAACACGGTCCGTGAACTAATGGGCCACGATTTGGGGAGGGTGTCGCGTGTAACTTCCTTCCAATTGGATCCTACTGTACGAGTTGCACGAGGCTACTCTATCCCTCAATCCATCCTCTGCGAACTTGCCCTGGCGGATTCACGAATAGATGTTAGACCAGTTACTCATCAGTTTCTCCGCGACCTATGTCCTGACATATGCGATGCATGGTTTCTTGAACTTGGGGTGGCTTTGCGTTCCCCAATCACACTATGTTGGGTTGTGAATGGACTCCCTACATTCGGTCGCACCATCAGTGACGATCGCATTGTCCAATTCCTACGTTCTCATTTCGACGAGACCTACGATCCCTTTCCTTTCAATAAGTTCTATGCAGTGCTTTCATATGACCTTTTTTTTTGTTTTTCAAGCAAAGCAAGATCTTAACCCCAAGTTGATGCGACGGAAGGCAGTTGACCTATTTGGATTGTATTGTTGGAGGTGCCATAATTTCCAACACAAGGGTCTTTGTACTTGTTGTTTTTTGGTACAGGAATTCAGGGGCGAGCTCTCACCATCCATCACCACCCACCTATCCGTTGTTTACGTGAATAGGCATGGCACATCACGAACGAGGGTGAATCCTAGTTACGCCCGATCTAGGAGTAGTGTGGAGAACCGAAGTTTTCACCCGACCTTTCTATTGCCTATGACTCTCTCTCTTGTCCCCTTGGAGTATCTAGCTAACCGCAGTCGCGAGGTACTTGTGAACTTGTGGAGAAGACTGTTTAGATCAAGAGCTAACTACTACCGTTCTTCGACTTCAGACATGTCCAAGCAATTTCTTTTGAGTGATCTCATTCCTGGTACCTCCCTTGGAATTAGGATTGCAGGTTTGTTGAGCGCTCAAGGTCACACAATCACTCCCTTTCTGGCCAGACACGCAGAAATACTGGAGACTCCATTCCCGCCAACATCACGCGAGTCTATAGCAGCGTATGCTCACTATCCCTATCCTCCAATCAGGGATCCACACTGGCCCATTTCAAGCGTTGGATTTTACTCCGCCGGATACATTGCAGCATTGGCGGACGAAAACATAAAGTTAAATTTGCCAATCGCGCTTGCCCTTGAATACTTGCTTGATGCACACATCATTACCGAAGCAAGACTTGTGGTTAGGATGCCACGACTACTCCTACCGATTGGTTATGATTTCGGACCACATTTAATCTCAAGGGTACCTAGAGTGAAGGCAGTCATATTTGACGAAAATGAGAGACAGGAGGTGCAGGAGGAACTAGCTACCCATCAGCTAAACTTCATTTTGTCTCAAAATTTGGGGGCTTCTCTCCACCTACACGGCGCTTTTACTTTCTTCGCGGAAGACATTCTATTGGATATAAAGAGGGTCGCTTTTGTGTTTCGGGTTTGCGAGAAGCATTTCCCCATTTTCAGAATCGAACGAGATGGAACCTGGGAATACCATTTAATCAATCTCGAGGAAGTGCATCATGAACAGGAGCATCATGGCCTCTGCATTGTGTGCTCTAGTGTCAGAGCACTTTTCCGACTGCTTCACCGCATTTCCGTTTTTGAGAATTTAGCCCTTGACGAAAACACCCGTCTGTCGCATATCTCCAAGCGCTCCACCATATTCCGATTATGTGTTCAACCTACCATACGGTCATTAATCGAACCTATGGACAGTGAGTGGACCAATAGACTGGGTACTGAGATTACAGACGCATGGCCGGTCCCGGCCGAAGAAGCCGAAGAAGAAGAAGAAGGTGAGGAAGATGGTAGAGATGGCGATGATGACGAAGGACAACAACAGGGGGGGCGGGGTGTAGCCTCTGCTGCAAGTATTCCTGTTGAACTAGTACACGGCACAGACGCCCTTCAAGATAATGACCAGGACATGCCAGATGTGGGAAGATCACTAATAACAAATGCAACAAATGCCGGATCTGGATACAATGTCGCATCAGTGGCTGACAACTTGCGAGAAGACCCACCTCCGGTGCCGAATGCCCCAAACTATCTAGCTTCAGAAGTCATGCTGGAACACAGTGTGGCCTCACCAGTTATCGCACCCTCTTCTTTGGTTGTCGCACCCTCTTCTTCCGTTGTGGCACCCTCTACTCCTGCTATCCCACCCCCTGGTTCCTCTATCGCACCCTCTGGACGAAATGAACTAGTAAGTAGGCCGATGCTACCCGCAACAGTTGGGCAGATCGTGACTTCCCAACTTGTCAGGGATCCGGCTTTACTGGCTGCCGCTCAGACTGTACCTGTTCTGGGTGGAATGGGATCGGCTCCGGCTATGAGGGAACTGGTAGTACTTGAAGTCGCTATGGCAGCTCCGGCTAGGACAGAGCTGCGAGTACCTGCTTTGGTTACAAGGGCACCGATCGTACCTCCTCCAGATTTCGACGATGACGATAGGCCACAGGTGCCGAGGTGGCCAATATCGCTTCATGTCCCTGACTTATTGCGTTTGGAAATAATAGAGTTGTTGCCATGGAACCAACTCTCTCAACGGTATACCTTTGCTGCAAACCAGCTACGCGCCAATGCGCTTTCCAGCAGCTCTGTTGGTTTATTCAACTATCTGAGACGGTTGTACGATTCTCGGATAGTAGATCGCACTGAACTGCCCTGGCTACTCACAACAGCTCCACAACCTCCTGATGTTGTGGCTAACGTGGAACAAAACATCTACAATTTATTGGTGGAAAAGGACATCTTCAGTCTATCTAACGAAGAATGGTTGAATGACAATGTTATCAACTTTGTCCTTGACATATTAGTTCACTTACAGACAAGCCAAATGTACACTTGTAAGTTGATTTATTTGTATGATACCTGGTTCTATCTAGCAAATCTGCACCAAGATCCAATACAACTTTCCAGAATTTCAAGGCATAGTCTCTCGCCTATCAGGCCTTACACCAAATCGCAACGCAGGGGTGGAGGGGCGTTATACCAAAACGAGAATGTACTAGATCCATCCAAGTACAAATTTGTATTTTTGCCACGGCATAATGGCAGTGTGCACTGGCAGTTTGTTATAATGGTTCCAGGATTGAGGAGAGTATATTTCGGTGACTCGTATGGCATCACGTCGGAATCCCCTGAGTTAACTAGGGGCATGATTGGGTCCGTCCTTGACCAAGTGGAGAAATTCATTGAAATGTATGAAAGACACCATGACAGGAGAGGGGTTCACCAGCCTTGGACCCGACACTGGTTTTTCCATAGCGAGGTGCAAGATGATTCTTGTTCATGTGGACTATTTTTGTTACTGGTCCCATTCCTGCTAATCCAGCTGTCGATCCTACGCCCAAGCTGTGGCGAACAATCTTTAATTGAATATGTAAGAAATGTGGCTGTTGACATGCGGATTGGAAATAGTCCAAATGCGGAAAAGATGCGGAACTGGGTGATGTTCGCACTTACAACATATCAGATTGTTCCAAATGGGAAACAGGTCGCAACACGTTCTATGCCAACCCTTGGTCAACCAATACTAGTAGACGACGGACCTATTGAGCAAGATATTTGTATAATATGCATGGAGGAGGTTAGTGCCAACAACGTGGAAAACCCCCTTATCATCAACCTGAATAGGAATTGCACGCACAAGCTTCATCTTGATTGCGCCAAAAGGTTAATTCGAAACAACCTTCGGAATCCAAACTACCCAAGAGAGACAGAGATGTTCAACCAACAATTACATCCACTAGCGGCCTGCCCATCTTGCATGAGGGGAGGAGGTTTGGCATATGCTACTACACGTCAGTTGGTAGAGAGGAACATGATAGGATGGAGGCAAAAGGTGATGATAAGAGCTCCGGGACAAAGGGAGATCGTGGAGGCTCGTTATGAATGGAGTCATCATTATGTATCATTTAGGGTTGATGATAATGAGACTGGAAGAGATAATGACACTGGTCAGGCTGATGTGAATTTTGGGGAAAGAGACAATCGATTCATGCTAAACTCCAATGGTGGATATGCCGTAGTCAGTAGTGACTGGGTTGCAGTAAGAAACAGGGACCAATGGAATAAATGCTGTATTTCGGCAAAAAATCCGGATTACATTTGTTTGCCAACAGGCAATCAAATAAACTGAAACAGCCCAGAATAATACGTAAAATATATAACTGTTTGAAGTACGAAAAATACAAGCAAACAATAGAAGCATTCAATTTTTAGTAGAGCGGACTAGAAGACTAGAAGACTAGAAGATTGTGAGACTGAGAATCGAGTGACTCCTTAGACTAGGATTAGGTACGACATTGACACTTAGCAAGTCGGACTTAGACTAGGTTTGGCAGTAAGTAAAACAGCCTTAGACTAAGATTAGGTAAGACATTTATACTTAGTAAGTCGGACTTAGACTAGGTTTGGCAGTCTTAGAATAGGATTAGATAAGACAAGGATACTTATGAAGTCGGACTTAGACTAGGTTAGGCAGTAAGTAAAACTGCCTTAGACTAGGATTAGGTAAGACATTTATACTTAGTAAGTCGGACTTAGACTAGGTTTGGCAGTCTTAGACTAGGATTAGGTAACCGGCCTGGCTGCGCCGCCTTAGACTAGGATTAGGTACGACATTGATACTTATCAAGTCGGACTTAGACTAGGTTTGGCAGTAAGTAAAACAGCCTTAGACTAAGATTAGGTAAGACATTTATACTTAGTAAGTCGGACTTAGACTAGGTTTGGCATTCTTAGACTAGGATTAGATAAGACAAGGATACTTATGAAGTCGGACTTAGACTAGGTTTGGCATTAAGTAGGACAGCCTTAGACTAGGATTAGGTAGGTAAGACATTGATACTTATAGCCGTTCTAATCACAAAAAAAAGTGCACATCTGCACAGCACTGCACAGCAAATAGCTCGAAAACACCCAAATAGCTCGAAAACGCTGTGCAATCGCTGGACGCTGTGCAGCCTGTCCAGACTGGCTGCACAGCGTCCAGCAATTGCACAGCGATTGCACAGCACAATGATCACATACGTCAACGCATGTTATCATTGCGCATGGCATCTGCTGTTATTTCTCGTCCGTCTCTTGTGTATGTCTCGTTCGTCTCGCTCCCTTTCGTTTTTTTGTTTCTTTCCTCTCTATTTTAATTTATATTCAGGTTCCTAAAATGAACGATGCCAGTCTACTTGCTGCTTCCGTCCAGAAGGTTCAGGCAGCCAAGAAGGGCGTTAGCCTACCGAACAGTCTCCAAGATGCGGCTATTTCCGATGTCATCGTGGAGAATGTCGTCGACAAGGTTACCCAGGAAGTAATTCTTGACGACGATGGCACTCCAATTTCGACCGCATTTTCTATCCTCGGGGTTCCTTTCAGTTCGCTGAAGGTCGACCAGATTCGCATGCTTTGCTCGAAATGGAACCTGAAGAAGTACAGGGGCGTGTCGAGAGATAAACTTTGCCTCGTAATTGCCCAGAACCAACAACTAATGGTTGTCTACGCAGCCCAAGCCGTGACAGTCAATGATAAAAAAACGGAGCTACAGGTTTCCAAATTTCGTCTCCTGAACGTGGTGTTCTCGGAGGACTTCTTCGAGCGTGTTTTAAAGATGAACGACAAGAAACAGAAGGACGAACTAGACGCTGGAAAAGCTGGAAACAATCAACGCCTTTGGAGTAGCATCTCTGACGAATACAATGACTCGTTGAACGATGAAGTTTATGGAGTCTTCGCCTTCGTTGAAGACGAGCAGATCGCTGAGTTCGCAGAAACCATCGATATCAGGAACTACGTGAAACTGGATTGGATGAAGCTACGACCTGGTTCAAAGCCATAGTAACTGACTACGAACTTGCAACGACTTGGTTTACCAAGTCAGGTCAACACGAGCCAAACTTCTACAACTTCTGCAAGAAAAAGCCTACGACATACTACTATCGATTGTACGCAGAGTCAAGACCCAATTCGCACAAGGCTTTCAGTGTTGTTCTCGACGATCGTATCTTTAGTGAATCAACGACCGACCAAAAAAAGGACGGCAAACATCGCGGTCCAAATACTACGAGTCCTCTAAAGCGAAAGGAAGCTGTCATGACAAGAGTTGCCGATTCGATGACTGATAAGTTGGTGTCAACGAAAAAACTGCAGGACAGGCGCACGGAAAAAATTCAAGTCAGACGTGACATGCGCATGGAAAAGTTGCAACTGGAACAAAACATAGCCTCGTACGTCATGAATGTTTGCAGTCTACCCGATACTGCTGGTGGTAATTCGGCTCGTGAAGTTATGCAAACGATGATTCAGAGCAACTCGGCGCGTATTGAAGAGATAAAAAATTGGTTTGATAACGATCCCTCGCCAGTCGAAACACCATAATAACGTTAGATGTATTTAATTCGAAACAGTAGTTCTTTCAAAGTACGAAACTACTAGTTGTTCGATTGATTAGACATGTATTTCATTCGAAACTACTAGTTGTTTGAGACTACGAAACTAGTAGTTGTTCGATTAAACTACGAAAGTACTAGTTGTTCGATTACTAGTTAAAAAAAGAAAGATCTTGTAAGAGCAATAACAGTAGCTAAGAAGAGCAGTAGTAGTAGGTTATGGCCTAGTTAAGCCGGCTTCACGGACACGCTTTACTAGTGCCTCACGAATAACAGAAATGCCATCAACGGGCTGAGCTGGATTACCGTTCGTCTCCTGACCAGTTTCCGCATTGCGAGGTAGAAGCGGCATATCCTGACTTGGCTGTCGTTGATGGGGATCGTATTCGTTGTTTTCATTTAGTAAGAAATTGTGGAGTCTTGCAATCGATTGCATGAGGGGACCAATGTTGAGAATGCTGACTCGAAGAGGACTACGAAGTACACCGAATCGATTCACCATCATTCCAAAGGCCATTTCAACACGGATTCGACACTGACTCATGAAAAAGTTACAATTGTCGTGGTCAACGTTTAGTCGATCGGCACCCCCGAAGATTGGAACTAGATATTCACTTGGCTTGTACGCATTGTCTCCAAGAATAAAAAAACCCAATGGCAGCTGACTTAGAATGGAATGAAGACAGGTTCTGTTGAAAGCATTTATATCAGGTTGACTGCCAGGAGCAGCCACTGCAATGTATAGGAAACGCCCAAGGTGGTCGACAATGGCTTGTATATTGAACCCGTGACGTTGGTAGTGACCAGAGAAATATGTCTTCACATTTCCAACTACTGATGTTGGTGGAGATTGAATTGGACAGAGCCATCCGTCTATGGCCCCAATGCATCCCCTCATTATGCCTTGACAGCTGATTCCTTCAAAACCAGCAGATGCCTCGTTAAGCTCAGCTTCCGTGCAGGGAAGACTAAACTCTAGTTGGGGACAATCATTTATAGCATCGCAAGTCTTCCAAAGAATATAGTAGAATGTAGAATGGGGGATTGACACAAGCGTACATATGTCTAGGTAGGATCCACCGGCGAGATACCTCATCAAACAATGAAGCCTGATTTCAGGTATTATAGGCCCTGCTTTACTTCTGGCATAAGACTTAGTCGGGTTGATCACTAGAGTGGTACCTAGTATTCCTACGAGGATGTCGAATGATGCCGGTGACATGCGATAGGACCGATGGAAATGCCCTCGTTGAATAAGATTATGCCTGTGCTCTTCCCAGTTCACTCGTTGTTTTTCTATAGGAGGGTTTCTAGTGCCCTCGAATAAGAACTCATAGGATTGCCATAACAAGTAAAAGGCAATCACGAGCCACTCACCATCAAAGATGTCCTCATGCAGACAAACTTCGAACATGACGAAGGTGGTGTATGCCGGTAGCTATGTTGTGAGGAGATTAACAATGTAATACAATTCTACATTATTCTTGCGAAAAGTTTCCCAAAAAAGTCTATATCCATCACGTGTATGGATGTATGGATAAAATAGAACATTGATTTTATTAATATCATATGAAATGAATGGACGCTGTGCATTTGCTGTGCAGTTTATTGTGATTAGAATGAAAATCGAAACTGCACAGCCAGCTGTGCAGTGATGTGCAGATGTGCACTTTTTTTTGTGATTAGAACGGGGGTAAGCCCCATTGCTGCTGTTACTTTTTTATGGTGAACCTTTTTTTAGAGAAGAAAATGTGCCTAGCGCTCGTAGAGAACCTACATACACCTTGGTTTCAGTCGACTTTCATCGTAGGATAGGTAGAACCAGTACATAACACTACAAGACTGGAAGTCATTATCAATCACGAATGCCAACCCAAGAACAAACAAATCTTGCACCTAGCCAGCGCTCGCGATAACCAATTTTCATTGCAATTGATCTTCGCCTTGGTGGTTGGAGACATCCTTCTTGTTTTCGTTGTTGTTGATAACCACTTGTCGCATTTCACAGCAGTCTTTCGAGAGACCTTGCGAGAACATTGGCGAAAGGCAACAACTAACCGGCATGTCTTTGAAGCAGGCTAACTACCGTGAGATACTAGCCTCGTTTATTGGGAAAATACCCCATGCCAAAGGGTGGTGGTATCGGCTACCATCGAGAGTAGCACCGACCCAGGATGGCCAACCACTCCCATTCGATGCTATCCTACCGCACATGGGGACTTTGTTTATGCTCACAGAGCTTGCTATGTGGGTGATTCTGTACGAAATGGGCTGCTATAAGAAAAAAGGAAAGAGTTTTATTATCAATATTCAAGGTTGGGACGATCTAAAGTACGAGTTCAAGATGAAATCTTTCCTTGAAGTCAGTACAAGTCGATTGGATGGAACGCGGTGTACGTATATTCGATTAGGGTTTCCAACAGACAAGCCTACAGTCATTTGGAAGAAGTACGAATCTCGAGAGTTAAAAAAACACCCCACCGCCATCAGCAGCCGTGCGTCTACAAAATTTGTGAGAGAGGAACTTGTGAAAATACTGAAGGAATCAAACGTGTTCCTGGAGGTACTAGAAGGGCATGTCCGAAGCGATGTTGAAGCAAATGGGATGGCTACTACTGCCCAACGGTCGAAATCAAACCAGCCGGCTATATCTAGTGCTGACGATGAATCTGCTGCGGCAGAAGAAGAAACACGAAGACAGCAACTACAAGAACAAGAGATGGCAGAGCATGAGAGAGAGGAAGAAAAGGCAGAGGAGGCAGCAACAACAACAGCTCCACCATTGACATTTGATCCAAAGGCAGGAGAAGTAGCGGATCCGAAGCAAAATCCGCTCATGGATTTGTTCAAGATTCCGAGCGGCAACATGCAAGCGCTCATACAGCTCAACAAGGAGCTGACTCGTACTATTTAGAAGCAAACTGCGATAAATGGACAAGATGTCTTATGTGGTGGGTCGATTATCTACGAAGATGGGCGCCACTTGAAGTTATTCATTGAGATCACGGAAGGCAAATCCAAGGCGGCTTTCATCAAGCTTCAAAATATTGTCGTTCAAATTCTGAAGTACTGCACAGACAATGACGAAGACAGTGTGAGGCAGGGCGCAGTGAAAGTAATTGAAGGTCTCAAATCGGAATTCAAAGAATCGTTCTTAGAAGTTGGAACTGTTGGAGGCTCCAAGAATGGATCCTCAAAGTTGGCCTGCAGAGCCGCAAGACTACTATAAACAAAAGACGCACATAACATGCGTCCACAGGAGTGAACAGCAAGTCGGCCTGGAGAGCCATAAGACTG
>OOGD01000124.1_pt1 | contig 17553 bp, 15 predicted proteins | sample 1670381 | NCBI WGS metagenome assembly OOGD01 (sample SAMEA98146918, study PRJEB22522) | marine metagenome | biome: marine biome; feature: marine water body; material: sea ice | place: Arctic Ocean | collected 14-Sep-2015 | depth 1.3 m | reverse complement strand
GCTTATATGTAATTTTAAATTTGATTATTATGGCGTTAAGGCTGACTTTTTATCCTAAATCAACGTTTAATAATCAGACTTTATAAGAGAAAATAAAAGTCAAATTTTATTCTCTGCAAAATTAATCACAGGGGTAATTTAAAGATTCTATTATCTTTTTGTTGGAAATATGACCCATTAATATTGGTTCACTTTATTATATATTTGCACCACTACCCAGTGAATAAATAAAGGGTAAGCAGTAACTTTATACCCTTAAATATTTAAGACTTACTAACTATTTAACTTGATTTGGACGATAGCCAGAGGTGTTTTGAGGTTGTTGTTGTGGTTCTGGTTGAGTAGGAATAATTTCCTTACGTCTGCTAGGACCTGAAAATTTTACTTTATATGTATCGTATTCTTTGATGGATTCAAAGCAATATCGGCCTAAGGCATTCTCAAATTCAGCAAGGTTGTGATTAGTGATCATAATACAATTTTTATTATTGGCTAGCCTTTGTCTCAGTACATTGCCTAACCAACTTTGTGCATTTTTCTTCAAAACACTTTCATTCACACATACTTCATCAAGTATCAGCAAGTCTACATCAAGTAATTCTCTGTTTATTTCACGAAATCTCTGGCCTACATTATCTTGAGCATTGTAATCATAAGAAAAGAAACGCATCTCTAATATAGTAGATAGCTGCCTATATAATACTGAAATTTCAAATTTTTCAATCAGTTCATGAGCTATTGCACCAGCAGTATGTGACTTTCCCCGACCATAATCACCGTAAAAAATCATCATATGTGCACCACTTTTTCGCCAATTCACATCCTCATGAGCGGCGATAAAAGATTTTGCAATACTGACTGCTTCGATTACATCATTGCTGTCTTCAATTAGGTTGGTGAATGTCCACTTTGGATTCAGTTCAGAACGGCCTTGAATATCTTGAATACGTTGTTTTTTTCCTTCACGCTGAAGTTGTTTCACATCACGGTTTGCTAAGGCTTCATATTCCGATCTTAAGTCAGCATATTTAGTATATTTTTCAGGAACATATTGACGTCCTAGCGCTTTACCTAATCTTTGAATTTTATCTTTAATACTGTCCACGAGTTTTATTATCCCGATTGATAAACATGAAATGATTCTGTGCCCTAACTTTGATAGAGCGGCTAACTAAGTGTTAGTTTTACTATATTTAGCTACTAATTTTTTAGCGTTATCATCAGCTAGTATACCCGCTTTAGTTTGCACTTTTTGCTGACCTACCTTTTGAACATTCTTAAATCCATGGGCTAAGCGAATTTTTTTTAGGTTAAATACAAATTTTTGTGTCCACTGATATTCACTAAATTGTGATTCTGGCCTACCTAACCAATATGCTATAAAGTCGCCTAATTCATTAGTTGTGTATTCATAATCAATAATTCCTACAAGTTTGGCAAGGTCACTGATTAATTTTTCATTAGGTAACCAGCCAACATGCATAGTATGCCAATTTAAATGTAACTTAGAATATTCATCTACTTTCATTGTAGTCAATGATAGAACAAGGATTTTAGAATTAAAGCTATGACTTAATTCTACATCGCCTTGAAAACATACCAAGCCCACACCCAACAGTTCTTTTACCAAACTGTTAACCTGCCGGCCCAAAGTAAATTTTTCTTCTTTGGTATTCAATAAGGATAGCAATGATTTATAGTTTAATGGTGAAGTCACCCCTGTTGATTCATCGGCAGTTGGCTTTATACCAAGGATATACAAAATCCGAGCATCATTACTCAAAGACTGGCGAAGGGCTGTTTGTTCTGCTTTATTTAATTGCATAGTGACTTTTTCAATGATTATGCAAGATGTTCATTGTTTTTAGCCAACTTTCAAGCCACTCAACTGCAATATCTTCAGGGATAGGATGATTAAGTACATCGATGTGAAGGGCAGAGGACAGCAGTTTAGCGCCAGAACTGAGCATAATACTTTCTATTTGTACTGAACCATGGCAATAGGTGTCATAACTACTATCACCTAAACCGACGATTAGAAAAGAATGACCTTTTAAATCTAGGTTTTCTAATTGTTTAGCAAAGGGTTGGATATTGTCTGGTAAGTCACCGGCACCATGTGTAGAAGTACAAATTATCCAAATAGCACGCCGATCTAGGTCTTTTAACTTTGGGGTTAAATGTATGTCTGCGCTATGTGCATGACTTAATAACATTTCTTGTAATGCATCGGCAACATATTCACTTGCGCCCAATACGCTACCTACTATGATTTCAAACTTAGCCATTTATTTACTGTGTGATTGATTGATTTTGACATTGTACATTGTGATTAAGAGATCGCCATGCCTAATTCAGTGTCTGTGTGTTAGCTAGTTTCACTATTTTATTTTTGACGCATAATCAATATTTTCAGCCATCTTGATTTTAATAAACATTTTATCAATTTAATTCCATGACCATGGCTTATATCTATTAATTATATTCTCTTTGTAATTTAACTTTCATCACTTTCAAATGCTCTTTATGTGTCTGAGGCCTGCTTATAAAGTCATTATTAATGTTATATCTTAAATATTAGCGTGTTTACTGAGTGAATGGTACTTACCAAAATATATATTTGTGGGGTGTTGTTTGCACTTTTTCTGCAATTTAATAAACCTATATCGGCAGAAAAACATTAATGTTGGTAAAATTAATCTGAATGTCTTTTTACAATATTAATATTAAACATCGATATAAGGGTACTTAACAGTAGTCTGAAAGTGACTATCTTTAAATTTATTTACCTATACAAAATGAAGAAAATATTTTAGTGAGTAAGTCATCAGAGCTAAATTCTCCGGTTATTTCATTGAGGTGTTGTTGTGTCAAGCGCAGCTCCTCTGCAAGTAGCTCACCAGCAAGGTTTTCTTCTAATTGATATTTACCTAGATATAGATGTTCTGCTGCTTTTTCTATGGCATCTAAGTGACGCCTGCGTGCAATAAATTGGCCTTCCGAGCTGACATTAAAACCCATACATTCTTTTAGGTGACTTGTTAAAGAAGATAGTCCTTGTCCATTATTAGCAGATAAAGAAATAACCGGATAATCACCGCTATTATCAAAACCAATAGATTCATTTGTTAGATCTACTTTATTACGAATAACTGTCAATCCAACATTTTTAGATAGTTGCTGATAAAACTCTGGCCATATTTTTTCAGGATGAGTTTCTGCAGATTCAGTACTATCCAACATGAACAACACTCGATCTGCTTGATGTATTTCTTGCCAGGCTCGTTCAATACCTATTTTTTCTACTTTATCTGGACTATCTCGTAACCCTGCAGTGTCGATTATGTGTAATGGCATTCCATCAATATGTATATGTTCTTTAAGCACGTCACGAGTCGTCCCAGCAATATCTGTAACTATAGCTGCATCTCTTCCCGCTAATGCATTGAGTAAACTAGACTTACCCGCATTAGGTTTACCTGCAATAACTACTCGCATTCCTTCTTTAAGTAACGCACCTTGTTTGGTTTGTTGACGCAGCGTTTCAAAAGATTTAATTATATTTTTTAAATCTTTTTGTATTTTACCATCGCTTAAAAAGTCAATTTCCTCATCAGGAAAATCAATGGCAGCTTCAACGTACATCCGAAGGTAAATTACTTGTTCCACTAAAGTATGAATATGTTGTGAGAAGGCACCCTGTAAAGAGCGTAATGCTCCTTTAGCAGCTTGTTCAGAGCTTGCATCAATCAAATCTGCTATGGCTTCGGCTTGTGCTAAATCCAATTTATCGTTTAAGAATGCTCGTTCGCTAAATTCACCCGGCATCGCAATACGTAACGTTGGTATTTTCAAAATAGCATTAAGCAACATGTCCAATACAACTTGTCCTCCATGTCCTTGAAGTTCGAGCACATCCTCACCAGTAAATGAGTTTGGTGCTTTAAAAAATATCGCTATTCCTTGGTCAATAATATTATTTTCTGTGTCAGAAAACGGTAGGTATTCTGCTTTACGTGTTTCAGGTAGTTTACCTAATATTACTTGCGCTGTGGCACTTGCCAAACTTCCAGAAATTCGGATTATGCCAACACCACCTCGACCTGGTGCAGTCGCCTGGGCAACAATAGTATCTTGTTGTGTTAATAACCCTGTAGCAGTCATGTTTAATTAATCTCTAAAGTTTGTAAATTGTAATGGTTGTTCTAAATCTGCATCTTTAGCTAGTGCCATAACTTGCTGTAAATCATCACGTTTTTTACCCGTAACTCGTACTTGATCGCCTTGTATTTGCGCTTGTACTTTTAGTTTTGCATCCTTGATAAGTTTAATTATTTTTTTAGCTACAGGTTGTTCTATGCCTTGTTTGAAGGCGATAGCTTGTTTGTAAATTTTACCTATATGTTGTACATCTTTCTCTTCAAATGCGGCAGTGTCCACACTACGTTTTACGCAAGTTCCACGCAGGATATCAAGCATTTGTTTAAGTTGAAAATCGTTATCAGCCGTCATAGTGACTATTCCTTCTTTCAACTCAAAATTAGCCTCTACACCTCTAAAATCAAAACGTGTGCTTATTTCTCTATTCGCATTATCGACAGCATTCAGTAGTTCGGCTAAATCAATTTCTGAAACAATATCTAATGATGGCATCTGTGTTTCCAAGTTTTGTTAGTGAGTAATAGTTATTGTACGCACAAAAAAGCCCGTTCTATAGGTTAATTAACCTATAGAACGGGCTTTTGGTTTTCTACACTTATTTTGTCTTTAAACCACGTTTTTCCATTGAAGCGTAAATTATTTTAGCTTGGACCAAAGTTATAACGTTACTTATCAACCAATAAAGTACTAAGCCTGCTGGAAATATAAAGAAGAATAGACTCATAGCAACGGGCATAAATTGCATGATTTTTTGTTGCATGGGGTCTGTCATTGTCATGGGCTGCAATTTTTGTAACAAGTACATGCTGATACCGGTTAACACTGGTAATACGAAGAAAGGGTCTTTTGCACTTAGATCAGTTATCCAGAATATAAAATCCGCATGTCTAAGTTCAACGCTTTCAAGCAATACCCAATATAAGGCTAAGAATATGGGCATTTGTAGAAGTAGTGGGAAGCAGCCACCCATAGGATTAACCTTATCCTTTTTATACATTTCCATCATGGCCTGTTGCATTTTTTGTTTATCATCGCCAAAACGTTCTTTGAGTGCATCCATCTTAGGCTTTAGTGCACGCATCTTGGCCATAGACTCGTATTGTTTTTTGGTTAGGGGATACATAGCCCCTTTAACGACTATGGTGATGAGTATGATTGCAAAGCCCCAATTACCTACTAGGGTATGAATAAATTGTAGAAAAGTGAAAAGTGGTTGTGAAATCATCCATAAAAAACCGTAATCAACAGTTAGGTCAAGACCATTTGCTATGCCTGCTAATGTATCCTGATCTTTGGGTCCAAGGTATAAAATACTATTAATCTGTGCTGTTTTACCCGCTTCGATTGTCACAGACTGGCCTGTATAACCAATTACACCATTTGTTTGCTGTAACACCCTGCTGAATAAATTGTTTTTCTGGTCTTGCGGTGGGACCCACGCTGATACAAAGTAATGTTCAATCATTGCTGCCCATCCTGCAGCTGTTGTTTTTTTCAGATTGCTATCAACCATATCGTCGAAGGGATACTTTTGATAACGATCATCTTCCGTTGAATATGCACCACCACGATAAATAGGCATAAACATACTGCCTTCTTGTTCAAGCATGCTTTGTTTGAGTTGAGCAAACTGTTGAACTTGTTTAGGATCACTGGTGTTATTTTTGATGTCATAGGTGACATCAATTTTATGGCTGCCACGGTTAAATATGAAGCTTTTAGTAACTTCTAATCCTCCTGGAGTCACTAATGTAAGTGGAACTGTCAGAGACGCGCCTTCAAGCACGTAACTATCTTTTACAACTGTATAAGTGGGACGACCTTTACTGTCTGTCCCATCTCGTCCAATTAAGCCGCTTTGCGCAATAAATAATTTGTCACCGCTAGGTTTAAGTAGACTATATAATTCATCAGAATCCTCTTCTAATGGAAACTTAGCTAGATTTGCAGAAACAACATCACCGCCTTTTGTGTCAATGCTAAGAATGAGCGTATCAGTAACAACTGATATTATTTTCCCACCACGAGTTGTGCTATTTATTAGCCTCTGGTTATCTGAACTTGCAGCTGGCACATCTTCGGAGCTAGGCATGTCGAGTTCAGTACTCAATTGCGCAGACGTCGTTATCGGTGCGACTGGTTGTGGGCCATAATCTAACTGCCATTGTTGCCATAGTAAAAAGCCGACCATTGCGAGGCCAATTAATAAAAAACTGCGTTGGGATTCCATAAAATACTCTTATTAACTACTTAATTATGTGGGTGACTTACTCGAGTCAAAACATTAAACCACGGCGACGTTATTGCTTTACTTATGACTAACTCATCAATGATGGCATAAGTCTAAAAATCATTCTTTATTTTGTTTTTTTTCTGGTACTGGATCATACCCGCCATCATTAAGTGGATGACATCTCAATACGCGTTTTAAGCTTAGCCAACATCCTTTCACTAATCCGTATTGAGTAATCGCATCAATTGCATAATAAGAGCAACTTGGGTGAAACCTACATGTAGGTCCGAGCATCGGTGAAAGCACTACTTGATAGAGCTTAATTATCCCAATCGGGATTTTTCGCAACGCGACGCTAATTTTTTCCATAATTTACCCAGCAAAAAAAACAAATCTTGATTCGACAGTTTATCCAATCCACTTTTACCTACCACGACTATATCAATATTTGGAAATGAATGGCGTTGTAAACGAAAGCTCTCTCGAATTATGCGTTTTAGTCTATTTCTATCGTGGGCATACTTAACTCTTTTTTTAGGCAGCGTGATACCTAAACGAGGATTATTCGTAGTATTTATTCTGGCAAGTAGAGTAATTTGGGGTGAGACAGACGGTATTGCATCACTGAAGACATATTCAAAGTGGGTGGGAGTAAGTAGCCTTAGCTCCCGAGAAAAGTTATTTTCACCCACCTTGGATAATTAAGCTGATAAGCGCGCACGGCCTTTAGCACGACGATTGGCTATAACCTTGCGGCCATTTTTAGTCGCCATACGGGCACGAAAACCGTGTGAACGCTTACGCTTTAAGTTGCTTGGTTGAAAAGTTCTTTTCATGACCTAGTCCCGCTATACATAAGGTTTAAACAAAATGAGCATTTAATGTAATAACCTTTTGATGATATTACCATGCTCAAAAATGACGCTGAATAATAGAGATCACTTCGCTTATTGTCAATCAATAACTCTAACTTAAAGTTATACCTTGTTAACTTGGCAGTTGACAGTAATATTGGTAACTGTCGGAAATTTCTGTTTTATCCACAGGGCTATCACTTTAGTTACCCAATATTTATAATTATTAATATTTATAATTAAATGTTCTTGTTAATTATGTTTTAAGTTACCAGTTATTAATACTTGCTTAATTTCAATTTACTTCTATTAAAACAAATGGATAAATGAAAAGTTAAAGTTATTTCTAATTAATTTTAAATGTATGTTGCGTTAGTGTAGTGATTAACGAGATAATCCACAGCTAGTTTCAGAAGTTCTTTTAACCGCCTAATATTAATACAGCTATTACTTCTCGTTTTTGTTTTGTAATTTTGTTTTATCTCTTTTTGGCCGTTATTCATAAGGGTGGAGTTGTTTTTTTCGATGTCTATATGGAATCAGTGTCTCGATAGGTTACAGCAGGATTTACCTATACAACAGTTTAGTATGTGGATAAGACCACTCCAAGCCGAACATGGCGATGCTCATATTACTCTCTTTGCACCTAATCGATTTGTTTTGGATTGGGTTAGAGATAAATATTTTTCACAAATTAATAATTTGCTTGCTGAATTTTGTGGGGATAAAGCGCCTCAGTTACGTTTCGAGGTAAAGGTTGTTAATGTAGATGCTGGTAGAGCATTTAATTCAAATAGCCATCAGTCATCAACACCTTTTCAAAATAGGCAGCATCAAATTAATCGCCTACCATCAACAGCTTTTGTTGCCTCACATTCCGCTCCTATTGCACCACAGCATAAAAGCAATATTAATTTAACGTACAAATTTGATAACTTTGTTGAAGGTAAGTCAAATCAGTTAGCAAGAGCTGCTTCTCAGCAAGTTGCTGATAATCCAGGTGGCGCTTATAATCCACTATTTATTTACGGTGGTACCGGTCTTGGCAAAACCCATTTATTGCATGCCGTTGGTAATGGCATTATGGATAAAAAGAAAAACGCCACTGTTGTATATATGCATTCTGAGCGTTTTGTTCAAGACATGGTTAAAGCGTTGCAGAATAACGCTATAGAAGAATTCAAACGTTATTATCGTTCGGTTGATGCTTTATTAATCGATGATATTCAGTTTTTTGCCAACAAGGAGCGCTCACAAGAAGAGTTTTTCCATACGTTCAATGCTCTGTTGGAAGGAAATCAACAAATAATACTTACATCTGACCGTTACCCAAAAGAGATTGTAGGTGTGGAGGACCGCTTGAAATCTCGATTTGGTTGGGGGCTTACTATTGCTATTGAACCTCCCGAGTTAGAAACGCGCGTTGCAATATTGATGCGAAAGGCTGTGGAGAATAAAATATTTTTGCCTGATGAAGTTGCTTTTTTTATTGCTAAGCGGTTACGTTCAAATGTACGTGAGCTTGAAGGTGCGTTAAACCGAGTTATTGCTAATGCTAATTTTACCGGTAGACCCATTACGATAGACTTTGTTCGCGAAGCGCTTCGAGATTTATTAGCGCTTCAGGAGAAGCTAGTTACTATCGATAACATTCAAAAAACGGTTGCAGAATATTATAAAATTAAAATGGCAGATATTTTGTCCAAGCGTCGTAGTCGCAGTGTTGCGAGGCCTAGGCAGATGGCTATGGCTTTGTCCAAAGAGTTAACTAATCATAGTTTACCAGAAATTGGAGATGCATTTGGTGGTAGAGACCACACTACTGTATTACATGCCTGTCGAAAAATAGTGCAGCTAAGGGAAGAAAGTCATGATATAAAAGAAGACTATCAGAACTTAATTCGCACATTATCTTCTTAAAAATTCACGAGTAAAAAGATGAAATTTAGCATTAGCAGGGAAAACTTCTTACAACCACTTCAGTTGGTCTCTGGCGCTGTTGAGCGTCGTCACACATTACCTATATTGTCAAACGTTCTGATTAAGGTTAGTGATAACTCACTTTGGTTGACCGGCACGGATTTAGAGGTTGAGTTGATTTCCAATGTCACTCTTACTGGTGAATTTGTCGAAGGAGAAATCACGGTTCCTGCTAAGAAGTTATTAGACATCTGCAGAGGATTAAACGAAGGCAGTAATATAGATTTCAGCGTAGAGTCTAATAAGGCATTGCTTAAATCTGGTCGTAGTAAATATAGTTTATCAACATTGTCTGCCGATGATTATCCAAATTTAGAAGATTGGCAGGGTGAACTTGAGTTTGAAATTCCTCAATCAGATTTAAAACGTCTAATTGACAGTACACATTTCTGTATGGCACAACAAGATGTTCGTTACTACTTAAACGGCATGTCACTAGAGACCGAAGATAACCTTATTCGTACTGTTGCTACAGACGGTCATAGGTTAGCGCTGTGTCGCTTAAATTATACTAACTCTACATTGCCAAATCGTCAGGTTATTATACCTCGGAAGGGGGTGTTAGAGATAATTCGCCTAATTGAAGATAGTGATAAATTAGTGAAAGTACAGGTTGGTTCCAATCATATCAGAATTTATTCAACAGACTTTATTTTTACTAGTAAATTAGTGGATGGTCGTTTTCCTGACTATAGGAGGGTGTTACCAAAAGATGGCGATAAAAAGATAGAGTCAGGTAAGGACGGACTAAAACATGCTTTCTCTAGGGCCTCAATCTTATCAAATGAAAAATTTAGAGGCGTACGATTAAACTTATCCAGTGGTGAGTTAAAAATCACGGCTAATAACCCAGAACAAGAAGAGGCTGAAGAAATTGTAGACGTAAATTATCAGGGCGATAGTTTAGAAATTGGTTTTAATGTTGCTTACTTAATTGATGTTATGAATGGTTTGAATTGTGAAGAAGTGCGTATCACTCTTGCTGACTCAAATAGCAGTGCTTTGATAGAAGACTCTAAAGATGATTCCGCTTTGTATGTCATAATGCCCATGAGATTATAATTAGCCCTTACAAGAAGCTTACACCTTTATGAAACTGGACAAGGTCCAGATCAGCCATTTCAGAAATATTGATGAATTGTCCCTTACTGCACATAAAAGTTTGAATGTGTTTCTTGGAGAGAATGGTAGTGGTAAATCATCAATATTAGAAGCTCTACATTATTTAGGTTTTGCACGTTCTTTTCGTACTTCAAAACATAAAAATGTTATCAGTCACCAAAAATCAGGTTTTACTGTGTTCTGCTCCGCTGTTGTAGAAGATGGCATGCAACAAAAATTTGGTATAAGTCGACTAGCAAACGATAGCTGTGTTGTGAATATTAATGGTCAAAAGTCAAAACGTGCTTCAGATTTAGCGAGCCATTTGCCTATTCAGATTTTCACCCCCCAGAGTTCTGATCTATTACTCGGTGCACCGAAACTGCGAAGACAATATTTAGATTGGTTATTGTTTCACGTGGAACAATCTTTTAACCTTGATTTTCAGGTTTTTAGTAAGAGTTTAAAGCATTTAAATGCCCTGTATAAAACGAACCAACCTGAACAGGCTTTACGTTACTGGACTGACATCCTATGTCAAAAAGGGGAAGTAATCAGTGCAAACAGGTCAAGTTTAATAAAAGAACACCTGATACGACTCATAAATGCTAATTTAAAGGATTTTTTACCTGAGTTTTCTTTCGAAATTTCGTATTATAGGGGATGGGAAAAAGAGCTTAGTTTAGAAGATGCTATTTTAAAAAATAGACAACGGGACCAGAGAAACGGTTTCCTTAGTGTTGGACCTCATAAAGCAGATTTACGTATTAAAATACATGGCACCATTGCCCATGAGATATTATCTAGAGGTCAATTGAGGATGTTAGTTGCTGGTATGCAATTAGCCCAAACCCAATATCTTCATACAAAAACGTATAAAAGCTCAATTTTTTTGTTAGATGATGTGGGCGCAGAATTAGATGAAGAAAAAAGACAGGTGTTCATCTCGAAATTGAACACTGCTGAGACCCAGTTGTTTGTGACAGCGATAGATATCAAGCAATTAGACTTTTTAAAGAACTATAACGATAAAAAAGTGTTTCACGTGGAACATGGCCATGTGAGAGAGGAGATTTAATTAAATGGCAGAAGAAAATGTTTATGATTCGTCGAGTATTAAAGTACTAAAAGGACTTGATGCCGTTAGAAAAAGACCTGGTATGTACATCGGTGATACAGATGACGGCACTGGCTTACATCATATGGTTTTTGAGGTAGTGGACAACTCTATCGATGAAGCACTTGCAGGTCACTGTTCAAGTATCAATGTAAAAATACATATTGATGGATCAGTGTCAGTTAAAGATGATGGTCGTGGAATTCCTACAGAAATCCACGAAGAGGAGGGTGTTTCAGCAGCTGAAGTTATCATGACTGTATTACACGCAGGTGGTAAATTTGACGATAACTCCTATAAAGTTTCTGGTGGATTGCACGGAGTTGGTGTATCAGTTGTTAATGCGCTGTCTAAAAAGCTTATGCTGCAGGTTCGTCGTGGAGGTAAGCTTTACGAGCAAGAATACCAGCATGGTGTGCCACAACAACCTTTAGCAGTTATCGGTGATTCAGAAGCAACAGGTACAAGTTTACGGTTTTGGCCAAGTGAGGGTACTTTTACCGGTGTTGTGTTTCACTACGACATACTGGCTAAAAAGTTACGTGAATTATCTTTTCTAAATTCAGGAGTGTGTATCATTCTTGAGGATGAGCGTGACGGCAAAACTGATAAATTTGAATATGAAGGTGGTATAACAGCCTTTATCGAATACCTAAACCAAAATAAGACACCCGTACATCAGAAAATATTCTATTTTGATTCACACCGTGATGATGGAATTTCAGTTGAAGTAGCCATGCAATGGAATGATAGTTATCAAGAAAATGTATTTTGTTTTACCAATAATATCCCACAAAAAGATGGTGGTAGTCATTTAGCTGGTTTTAGAGGCGCTTTGACTAGGACCCTCAATAACTATATGGATAAAGAGGGACTTTCAAAAAAAGCCAAAACCAGCACCAGTGGTGATGATGCGAGAGAAGGTTTAACTGCAATCATTTCAGTAAAAGTACCAGATCCAAAATTCTCTTCACAAACGAAAGACAAGTTAGTTTCTTCAGAAGTAAGACCTGCTGTAGAAACGGTCATGGGTGAAAGGCTTCAAGAGTTTCTTTTAGAAAACCCTTCTGAAAGTAAAATTATTGTCGGTAAGATCATTGATGCTGCAAGAGCAAGAGATGCGGCAAGGAAGGCCCGTGAAATGACACGTAGAAAAGGTGCTTTAGACTTGGCTGGCCTTCCAGGAAAACTAGCTGATTGCCAAGAGAAAGATCCTGCACTTTCAGAACTGTACATAGTGGAAGGGGACTCTGCCGGTGGTTCAGCAAAACAAGGGCGAAACCGTAAGAACCAAGCAATATTGCCACTGAAAGGCAAAATATTGAACGTTGAAAAAGCACGTTTTGACAAAATGCTATCCTCTCAAGAGGTTGCAACACTCATCACTGCGTTAGGTTGTGGCATTGGTCGAGACGAATATAACCCCGAGAAATTGCGTTATCATCGTATCATTATTATGACAGATGCTGATGTGGATGGATCACACATTCGTACGTTGTTGTTAACTTTCTTTTATCGTCAAATGCCAGAAATTATTGAGCGTGGCTATATTTATATAGCCCAACCACCTCTTTATAAAATCAAAAAAGGTAAACAAGAGCAATATCTAAAAGACGATGATTCTTTAACTAAGTATCTTACATCTATAGCTCTTGATAATGCTTCAATACACGTGAACGAAGATGCGCCAGCTATTGCAGGTATTGCTTTAGAAACAATGGTCAATCAGTATCAAGAAACAGTAACTATGATTGCTCGTATTAACCGTTTGATGCCAGAGGTAGTACTCAATAAGTTAATTTATAGTTTTACACTTGATCCTGAGGATGTAAATGATGCTCAAAAGCTGACTGATTTTGCAGAAGAGTTTACAAAGGAGTTGACTATTGATGAGGTAGACGGGGCAACATATACATTTGAAATACGCCATAATTCAGAAAGAAATAATTGGTTTGTTGTTATTATTATACGATTACACGGTATAGACAATGAACATCGAATCGACCAAGAGTTTATCAACTCCAACGAGTACAAACGTCTCAAAGCTCTTAACCTAGCGATAAACGGAATAATAGAATCTGGTGGATATGTAAAGCGTAACGATAAAATTAAACCGGTTTCAACATTTGTTGATGCGTTAGACTGGCTAATGGCTGAATCTAAACGAGGTCAATATATCCAACGTTATAAAGGGTTAGGAGAGATGAACCCGGGACAATTATGGGAAACGACTATGGATCCAGCATCGCGCAGAATGCTTCAAGTAACTATTGAGGATGCTGTTGGAGCTGATCAACTTTTTACTACCTTAATGGGTGACCAGGTAGAACCTAGAAGGGCATTCATTGAAGAGAACGCGCTTAAGGTTGCAAACTTAGACGTTTAGTAAAGCTTAGACATAAAAAAAGCCGCTCTATATAGCGGCTTTTTTGTTAAATATAATCAATCAATAATGTGTTGAATTGACACTTTAGGTGCACCAAATCCGCTAAAGTCGATTAAGAATTGAAATGTCCCAGTTTCTGTTGGTGTAAACCGAAAATTATCATCTGTAGCCTCACAATTAGAATTTACAGAATCACCAATAACAATTATTTTATCTGATTCGCTGGCATATCCACAGTTCAATCCTGGCGACCAGTTTGAATCAGCAAATTTAAAATCATAGGGCTGGCCATCAGCAATTAACTCTATAGTAGTTGAATATGCGTTGTCAGACAGTTCAATTAATTTATATTTTTCATCAGCTTCCCACCAAGAAAAAACGCCTCTGAGGTAGAGTCCATCGTAGCTTGTTTCCTTAATAAAACTATCAATAACATTTGTTGCACAACCACTGAGTGAGCTAGCCAAAATAGCAACGGAAAAATATACTAATCTATTCATATCTATCTAATGTCCAAAAATATATCAGGTGTTGTGATGTTTTGAAATTTAATTTAAAACTGATATATCTGCGCAGCATAAAAATAAACCTCTTAACCTTGATAATAAAGTTAATCTATTACGCTTAACTGATTCATCATCCGCCATAACCATCACATTCTCAAAAAATGCATCTATTGGTTGTCTCAACTCGGCTAAGACTGCCAATGCATTTGTGTAGTCTGACTGTTCAAGCATCGGTTGGATACGTGCTTCTACTAATTCTAATATCTTCGCTAAATCAATTTCAGCTGGTTCTTGCAACAATGCTTTATTAAAAGACAATTTTTCATCAGATAAGTTCTTAGCAAGAATGTTTGCTACACGCTTGTTTGCTGCAGCAAGGGCCTCTGATGATTCTAAAGTGCTAAACGATTTAACCGCTTCGACTCTTGCAGCAAAATCTGCTGGTCGGGTAGGGCGGTTAACTGCAACGGCTCGAATAACACCAGCAGCAATACCTTGTTCTGCATACCAAGCTTTAAATCTAGCTAAAATAAAATCAACTACATTAGTTTGTAAATCAGTAGTATTTATTTTATCGCCAAATGTGACAATTGAAGCATCAACTAACTCAATCAGATCCAGAGGTAAGGTCCTATCAACTATTATACGTAACACACCAATTGACGCCCGACGTAATGCGAAAGGATCTTTATCGCCTTTAGGTATTTGACCAATACCGAAAATACCGACCAAAGTATCTATTTTGTCTGCTATTGCAACACATACACTGACATCAGACGTAGGCAAGTTATCACCAGCAAAACGGGGCATGTACTGCTCGTTTTGTGCTAATGCAACGAGTTCAGCTTCACCGTCAAGCCTAGCGTAGTGCATACCCATCACGCCTTGGATATCAGGAAATTCCATGACCATGTTGGTCATCAAGTCAGTCTTACTCAATAAGCCTGCTCTATATGCTGCTTCCTGATCTGTGCCTAACATTATGGCAATACTTTTTGCCATAGAAGCTATTCGTTCTGACTTTTCATAAAGCGTGCCTAATTGTTTTTGAAACAATATGTTTTTTAAACTATCAAGGCGAGATGCTAAAGATTGTTTTTTGTCTGTATTAAAGAAAAATTCAGCATCAGCTAATCTAGGACGTATAACTTTTTCGTTACCGCTGATAATAATGTCAGGCTCTTTACTTTCTATGTTGGTAATAAAAATAAATCTAGACTTTAATTGACCATTTTTGTCCAATAAAGGAAAGTATTTTTGATCATCCTTCATTGTGTATATGAGAGCTTCTTTGGGTACAGCTAAAAAAGACTCTTCAAAGTTAGCCATTAAAGCAACTGGCCATTCCACCAATGATGTTACTTCTTCTAATAAATCATCATCAATATCTGATACAGCATTTTCTTGCTTGGCTAAAGTTTGTACTTGCTCTAAGATTATCGATTTACGACGACGGTGGTCAGCAATCACATAATGTTGCTCAAGTTGACTAAGATAATTATCAGCACAGTCAAGTTCAAAAGGGGCGCTAGTATGAAATCTATGTCCCCTAATCGAACGAGCTGAGTCTACATCTAATACTTTACCTGAAATTAATTCCTTGCCGTACAACATAGTTATGGTGTGAACTGGCCGAATAAACTGAGTAGATTTCTCTCCCCAACGCATAGGCTTTGGAATAGGTAATGTTTTTAGCGCTTTTTCAACTAGTTCTGCTAAGAACTGACTTATAGCCTGTCCTTTAACCTGAGTTTTGAAAAGTAACCATTCCCCTTTATCTGTTTTTAAACGATCGGCCTGATTGACCTCAATCCCATTTGAACGTGCCCAACCTTGTGCAGCTTTGGTTGGTTCGCCATTTTGATCGAATGCAGATAATAATGCAGGCCCTCGTTTTTCAACATGTTTATCTGTTTGGAATTCAGACAATCCTTCGACTATAACTGCGAGTCGCCTTGGAGAGGCATACCAATTAATCTGGTTGAATGTTAGGTCATTATCAGTAAAATTCGACTGAATATTATCTTTAAACGCTACAGCTAGTTTTGATAAAGACTTTGGCGGTAATTCTTCTGTACCGATTTCAATTAATAAATTGTTAGTTCGCATGGCTACTTCTTCTTCTTACACATTGGAAAGCCCAGTGATTCCCGTGCATCAAAATAAATTTGTGCACAGGCCTTAGAAAGGGATCTTACTCTTAGAATATAACGCTGGCGTTCTGTAACGGAAATAGCATGCCTGGCGTCCAATAAGTTAAACGCATGCGAAGCCTTCATTACTTGTTCATAAGCGGGCAAAGGTAACTTTGCCGTAATTAGCTTTTCACAGTCTTCTTCGCATTGGTCAAATGTTAAAAATAGGGCATCAACATCAGCGTATTCAAAGTTATAAGCCGATTGTTCAACTTCGTTTTGATGAAATACATCACCATAAGTGACTGTGCCCATTGGCCCGTTAGCCCATACAAGATCGTATATACTGTCAACACCTTGAATATACATTGCTAATCGTTCGAGGCCATAAGTTATCTCGCCAGTAACAGGAGAACATTCAATCCCACCCACCTGTTGAAAGTACGTAAATTGTGTAACTTCCATACCATTCAACCAGACTTCCCAGCCAAGACCCCAAGCACCTAAAGTAGGGGATTCCCAGTTATCTTCAACAAATCTAATATCATGAACGAGTGGGTCAAAACCAAGCTCTCTCAGCGAACCCAAATACAAATCTTGGATGTTGTCAGGAGATGGTTTAAGCATGACTTGAAACTGATAATATTGCTGAAGGCGATTCGGGTTTTCTCCATATCGACCATCAGTAGGACGTCGGCAGGGCTGCACATAAGCACTACTAATTGGCTCTGGACCTATTGACCTTAAAAAAGTCATAGGATGAAATGTACCTGCCCCAACTTCCATATCTAAGGGTTGAATGATCACGCAACCTTGACGTGCCCAATAATCCTGAAGCGCTAGGATCAGCCCCTGGAATGTCTTACTATCAAACTTTTGCATACGTTATTGAATTTCCTCTGCCACACTAGAGATTGGCGTATAATTAAACTTTAAAAAAACAGAAATAAGTATACCTTTTGTCGTGGACTCTATGTAGGCATAAAGGTGATTAAAACAGCATTTTGATATAGAAGCAGAAATTTAATGATAAAAATAACTGCCTTGATGCATGTTTAAAAATGAATATTAATCATGAAT
>OOGD01000123.1_pt1 | contig 17882 bp, 18 predicted proteins | sample 1670381 | NCBI WGS metagenome assembly OOGD01 (sample SAMEA98146918, study PRJEB22522) | marine metagenome | biome: marine biome; feature: marine water body; material: sea ice | place: Arctic Ocean | collected 14-Sep-2015 | depth 1.3 m | reverse complement strand
GATCAAGAGCTTGCATTTGTTCTACAGAGTGCTTTAGCCAGGCTTGAAAGTTTGAATATCTTGCTTTAATTTGAGATCAAACCATGAAATCATGTGAAATATAAGTTATCCATTGGGCTCAGATTCTGACGTTTTTATTTCTCTGAGTTCAAAATTTCGTCGTTTATTTTCTTCAAAACGACGTTTCATTTGATGTTGCTTTCTTAAGCTACAGGAACACTCGGATGACAATTGCTTTTGATAGCTGATAGCTATACCAGAGGTTGTCGTATCAGGGCCAGCATAAGCTTTTGTCGCGAAGACACTGAATGTAATCACTAAAAAAGTCAGCATGCTCATTATGATAAATAGCGCATTAATGGCGCAACACTATCTTCGTCACCCGCTAACTCTTTATGGGCGAAATCGATGACAACAATTTCATGCTCAGTCAGGCGTTTCAAAGCAACGATATCTTCGATTGGTGCCATTGCTTCAAGATCTTCAAATTCATCCAAATAGGCCGGATAGCGCTCCACTATGTAGGTCATGAATTGATGCCAGCTATAACATTGATGTTGCTCAACATGGCTAAGTCCCTCTTGGTGAAGCACTTCTGGATCTCTAGCAACCAAGCTGTATTTTTTTAACAGCGGCTCAACTGTCCTAGCGGCAATCCTTTCAATTCTAGCCAGTAAGATGGTCTTCTCTTTTTCACTAAAATGTTCAGACAGACAATAAAAATAAGACTCTCCACTGATTTCTTCTTCGTAATAAGTCAGAAGTGTCTGGAGATATTTTTCTGACACGGGCCTATTTTTTTCAACCATCTTCATAAAATACTCGATCATATTTCATGCGATTGTCAGGATCTACTTCGGTGTCGAGTTCGCGAGCATAACGGTGCCCTGCAAAAACCGCCGCGGCAATGATTGCGGGTGCTTCACAGTCGCCAATGCGAGTGAGCGATTTAGGTTGATAATTTTCTTTTTTATCAGAATTTTCGATCATTTTTTGCTCTATCTCTCGAAACAAATCATCATCGGGTGTTCGCATAGTGACCGTGACAACGGCATCTACATTAATAGGTTTCAACTTACCGGTGTATTTGCATTCCATTTGTGCTTCTGTCCCGTTATACGAAACGAGTGCATGGGCTGTAATGATTTCTACTCCGACCTCAAGTAATCGGCGATTAATCTGGGCCTGTTCAGAGGTCATATCTCCCCAGCTTGAAACCATCGATTCGGGTGTAACGAGCGTGACAGGAAGATCTTTTTGTCTCAGAACTTCGGCGATAACACTGGCCATATAGTAGTGATCGTCATCGTAGATTAAAGTAGGTCCGGTCTGACGGTGCCCTGCCATTATGTCATCAGGCGTGTAAACCTGATCCGCTGGGCCAATCTCAGTCAGTGGCTGAGTGTTGTAGTTTCCCTGCCCATTGGCTTTCCATTTAGCACCGGTAGCGATCAAAATATGATCAGCCTCCATGGCCATCACGTCATCGGCCGTCATTCTGTTTTCCAAATATATATCAACATTTGGCATCTTCAGGATTTGATTGGTACGATAATCACGTACGCGACCCCATTCACTTAATCCGGGTAGTTGGCATTCACGGGAAACACGCCCTCCAAGATGACTATCAGCTTCGGCTAGTAAAACGTTGTAACCCCGGTTACCAAGTGAGCGGGTCGCTTCGAGACCCGCTGGACCAGAACCGATTACCAGCACGGTTGAATCCGATCCTTTAGGGTCTATTTTCTCTGGGTGCCATCCACGACGCCATTCTTCACCGATAGTCGGGTTTTGAGTGCAACGCAAAGGTGTGGCTTTACTATCACCGACATAACAATTGTTACAGCCGATACATTCACGTATTTCATCAATTCTGCCTTCTTCGATTTTCTTCGGTAAAAAAGGATCTGCGATTGAGGGTCGAGCGGCGCCGATGAAGTCGACTATGCCTCGATTAATCTGCGATATCATAGTGTCGGGTGAGGTGAATCGACCGACCGTTACCACTGGTTTTGTTGTAATCGATTTGACATACGACATATAGGCTTCAAGTGAGGCTTCCTTAACAAACCGGGATACGCCCATCTCACGATGGTAGTCATTGATATTAATATCCCAAAGATCAGGTAATTCAGCGAGCATTTCAATCATTTCACGATGTTCGCCAATGATCGGGTTACCGCTTCCTTCACCCCCTTCATCAGCAGAAAACCTGACCGCTACAGCACATTTATCACCGACGGCATCTTTGGTTTCTTCTATTAGCTCTCGTACCAATCTTACTCGGTTCTCAAGAGATCCGCCGTATTCATCGGTTCGATTATTGGTTTTAGATGATAAAAAATGAGAGAGTAAATAATGATGTGTGGCATAAACGTAAACGATATCAAAACCGGCTGCTTTAGCACGTAATGCCGCTTCTCTATGCCAGCGCCGAAGTTCTCTGATGTCAGATTTATCCATTGCGCGTGTCTGATAAGGAATGCCGACTGCATTGGGCATGCTAGAGACGTCCATCGCAACTTCATTTGTAAACAAGTTGGCTGAACTCGACCCGCCAACCCAGAGTTCAGCACCTGCCAACCCACCATGTTCGTGGACTTGGTCTGTCATTAAGGTATGGGCTTTGATATCTCCCTGGTCCCATAATGAGGCATAGGGATGCGGTAAATCATCAGAAGCGGGATGAATAGAACAATATTCGGTACACACGACACCCCAACCGCCTTCGGCTTTCATGCCACGCAGGGCGGCCACCATTCTTGGACGAACCCAACCTAATCCAGTGCAGTGAGGCACTTGGTAAAATCTGTTTTTTGCAGTGACGGGGCCAATTTTTACCGGTTCAAAAAGGACGTCATATCTTGGATCTCTACTCATAATTCTTACTAATTCTTATTTCGACTTGATGCCTAAAAAATAGAGCTGATTGTGATTTTTGTGACTGTTCATGACAAAAATGGACCTTCCCTAGTCCGACAGATCTAACCCATATTATCTAAAAACCTGCTTTAATCATTTCAAACATTTCGTTTGAGGTTGTTTCAAACTTACTTTCCTGGGGAATCATAAATTTGCTCGTACCTAATACTTCTGAAACATTACGGGTCAGACCCAGTTCAGACAGTCGTTCGTCAGAAACCTGAGCAATTGCTTTGGCATTCGAATGTCCATAACCTTCTTCATTGATCATGATAAGCCCACGTTCGACACTGAGTAGTGAGTCAATGAGTTCATAGGCTAATTCAGGTTTAGGTGCCTTAGCGTGCAGCATTAAACCACACACCCAGGTTAGAGCACCTTCTTTAGGCTTTGCGAATGCTACTGGGATGTCCTGTTGCTTAAGTTCTACGGCTGAACTGTTCCAAGTCATGGCAGCAACGAGTTCTCCTGAGGCCAGCGCTTGTTCGAGACTGGTTACGTCGTCACTATACATTCTAATCAATGGTCTTTGCTGTCGAAGTAGAGCAGCAACTTTTTCTATACTGTCTTTATTAGCTATATCTTTGAAATCAATGCCAGCATAAATTGCAGCAACCCACCAGGCGTCACCTGCTGATCCCAGGCTACCTATTTGGCCTTTGTATCGTTCATCCCAGAGTAAGCCCCAAGATTGCTCTTCGCCTTGCCAATCAACCAGATCGGTTCGATAGGTCATAGAAGTTTGCCCCCAATCCATCGGAGCGAAGTAGGGGCTTCCGTCTACGACATTACCTTCTAGTTGCCAAAGCTCAGGAATAACATCATTCCAATTAGATAGTTTCGACGTATCCAATGGTTGAAATAATCCACTCGCTATCCAGCGTGGTATCTCGACATTACAGGGGTGCGCAACATCGACAACAAAACCAGCACGCATTTTGGTGAAGGCTTCTTCTGACCCTCCAAATGTTGAAAAATTGGGCGGTTCACCATACTTTTCGACATAGGTTGGATAGTAGATCGGGTCGTCCCAGCCGCCCCAGGTGAAGTAGGTCGGTTGATCTTTGGCGGCAGAAAATGCGTTACCGCCAAGCATCGGCGTGGCGACCATGCTAACGCCCGCAGCAGCGAGGATTTTGCCGAAGTCTCGGCGCGACAGATGACCTGACTTGAGTCGATCGATTGCTTCCTGATGTGGAATATTATGCTTACTCATGCTTTCACTCCTCCTCGTAAAATTAAGAACCTTTGTTATTAAGCAACAGTGTGTGGGCTATTTAATTATGGGTGAATCGTTGACTTATAGGTTGCCGTAAAGATACTATCTGACTAGATAGTTAGTTACAAGTCCCGAAAAATTGATAAATATGTTAAAGTTGCCTAAACATAATTGGGAATAAAAATGCAGGCAGTAAAGACACAAAAAGATAAGCGTAAAGTGCGTGGCGATGAGAGCCGACGGCAAATTTTGCACGCCACGATAGCCTGCGTTGGTACACTCGGCCTGAGCAATACGACGTTAGATCGTGTCGCCGAGCGCGCGGGATCATCACGCGGCCTGGTTGTTTTTCACTTTAAATCAAAGAGTAATCTTCTACAGGAAGTATTGACCTTTCTTGGTACTCAATATTCCGAAGGCTGGAATGCGGCTTACCACCAGGAGGAAACCTCTAATATCCTAAAGTTGCTCCGCCTAGTCGATTTTGATATCCAGTTTGCCTATGATAATCCGCAATATATTTCGGCCTGGCATGCTTTCTGGGGCGAGGCCAAAGGCAACCTGCTGTATCACAATTTTAGCCTCCCGCGTGATGCAAACTATGGAGATCAGCTTGAAAATTTAATTAGTCTTTTAATTGAAGAAGGACAATATGACCCTGCTGAGCTAGATGGAATTAACCTGTCATTGGGATCAATGCTATTCGGTATCTGGGTTGAATCTCATCTTGACCATAATCCCGATGACTGTCAGCGATATATGAAAGCTGTGCGTTTATTACTCTCAAAATTCCTGCCTAGGCATACCATCGACGGATGATCTGAATATGACCGACGCTGTCATGAAAGAATCAACTGAAGTAACGGGCTAACGTCATGGATGATTCTAGGACGACACTAAACCCTATAAAGGAAACATTACAATCTGACTTAAACTGGCGTGGCAGGTTGCGTGCTTTTTATAATCGCAGTGACGCTTTTAAGGGATATACCTTGTTGTCCCCCACATTACTGGTGATGCTGTTCAGTATGTGTGTACCGTTTGGACTGATGGTTTTGATGAGTTTCTGGACCCAGTCAGGCTATGAGTTTGACACTAGCTTTTCGTTGTTAAATTATCAAAAAATTGTTAGTAGTCCGGTTTATTCTCAGCTGTTAATACGGTCACTCTGGATTTCAGCGGCCTGCACTTTGGCGACGGTGTTGATTGCTTATCCGATGGCTTATTACGTTGCTTTCCATGTCCATCGAAGAAAAATGATGTGGATTATTTTAATCACCTTGCCATTCTGGACCAGCTACTTGTTAAGAATATTTAGTTGGAAAGTTATTCTAGGGTTTAACGGGGTGATTAATTCAGGTTTGATGGGTTTAGGTATTATCGATAAGCCGCTTGAATTTCTCCTCTACAACCCGACAGCTGTCGTTATTACGCTCACCCATGCATGGATCGCTTTTGCTATTTTGCCGATTTATATATCGTTGGAAAAAATAGACCGATCTTTACTAGAAGCTGCGACCGATTTGGGTGATGGTCCCATTGCCCGTTTTTTTAGAGTTACCTTACCGTTATCGCTGCCGGGCGTAATAGCAGCAACTATTCTGATCTTTGTGCCAACCGTTGGCGACTATGTAACCCCAGCATTAGTGGGTGGTCCCAATGGTTTGATGATCGCCAATCTAATTCAGGCTCATTTCGGCATTATCAACAACTGGCCAGGTGGTTCTGCTCTCGCAATAATAATGATGTTGGTAGTAGGCTTTATCATTTCGATCTATATCTGGATAACACGTTTGGCAGTGAAAAATATCGAATGAGTAATCTCGCGCGAACAATCAAACATGAGCAATAAGGCATGAAGAATGTTTCTTATATAAATAGGCCCAATCGACCGCTTTTCGTTTACGCCATACTGTTTCTGATATTCCTTTATTTACCCATTTTATTTCTGCCTTTATTTTCATTCAATGAAGCGATCTATATTGCATTTCCAATTCAGAATTGGACCCTGCAATGGTACCGCGACATGTTCAACAATCAGCCCATGATTGCCGCATTGATTAACAGTATGAAAGTCGGCTTGGTGGCCTCTGTAGTTTCGACTTTTCTTGGAATATTTGGTGCGAAAGCGGTGACGCGATATCGTATTCCAGGTAGGGCTCCAATCGTGTCGGTCATTATGGCGCCGCTAGTTATTCCAGGTATTATTCTGGGTGTTGCACTATTAATTTTGATTAATCGAATCGGAGCTCCCCTATCTCTTTACACGATTACTCTGGGGCATATTCTTGTCTGTGTACCATTTTCAATGGCTACCCTAATGACGCGATTTGAAGGTTTTGATAAATCGATGGAGGAAGCATCTGCTGATCTTGGGGAAAATGCCTGGTGGACATTTTGGCGAGTCACGCTTCCCATCGTATTTCCAGGTGTCGTAGCAAGCCTGTTACTGTGTTTTATCATCTCATTTGACGAATTCATTCTGGCATTTTTCCTGGGTGGTACTGAACCGACGTTGCCTTTATTTATATGGGGCCAACTTAGATTTCCAAACAGGTTACCCAGTGTATTAGCTCTGGCAACTTGTATTCTGGTGCTGTCACTTATTGTTGTTATCATTTCACAATGGCTTGTTAAACGTGAACCTGAGTCAGGTGCACCTTAGAGTTTCTAATATGACTTCTGTTTCAAAATTTATCAATATTGAAGGCGTTTCAAAGACATTTGGCAGTATCGTTGCGGTTGATAACGTCAATATAGAAATTTCAACTGGTGAGTTTTTCTCATTGCTGGGGCCTTCTGGTTGTGGCAAAACGACACTGCTCAGAATGCTGGCTGGATTCGAGTCACCTAGTTCGGGTGAAATTTATATTGATGGTAAAGCGATGTCAGAAATTCCACCACATCAGCGCCCTACTAATATGGTATTTCAAAACTACGCGATTTTCCCGCATCTAGATGTTGCCAGTAATATTGCTTATGGTCTGCGTAAAGACAAGCTAGGCAAGGTTGAACAAAAACGGATGGTTGAAGAAGCGCTGGAAATGGTCAAGTTACCAGGGTACGGCAAACGCCGCTCTAATGAACTTTCGGGCGGACAGTTGCAACGTGTTGCATTAGCGAGAGCATTGATCAAACGCCCAAAAGTATTGCTGTTAGATGAGCCATTGGGTGCGTTAGATAAAAAGTTACGCGAAGAAATGCAACTTGAATTGAGGGTTTTGCAAGAAAGCGTGGGTATCACCTTCATCTTCGTAACTCATGATCAGGAAGAAGCGCTCACCTTGTCAGATCGTGTGGCTGTGATGGCGCGAGGTAATGTTTTGCAAATGGATTCACCGCAGCAACTTTATAATCATCCGGTAAATGTTGAAGTGGCTGATTTTATTGGTCGAATGAATTTTTTCGATGCCCGAGTGAACAGTCTGCAGGGAGATGTTGCGCATCTGGATACTAATGCTCTTGGTCGACTTAAATTATTCATCGAAGGTAAGCAGTTACAGCAAGGTGATCAACTCATTCTTGCTTTGCGACCAGAACAAGTTCACCTCACACATGAAAGAACTGAGGATGCAAATACAGTTAAAGGTAAGTTAAGTACGTCAGCATATTTTGGCGATCGCAGTCATTATTATGTTTCCGTTGAGGGTATCGATAAACCGATTGAGGTTTCTGGACAGGATTCCAAATTGAGCAGCGATCACAATTTTGAAAGAGGAAGTGAAGTATGGTTGTCCTGGAACGAAAATTCGTTGGTTGTGGTGGCGGCTAAATAAGGCTGTTTTTGTCATGTTTTAGGAAATTTTAGGGCCCTGCTCTAAGGCTGTATATTAACCATCTTGGAATCTAAAAAGAAAGCAGGTGCTTAAAATTGAGCTATCAGCAGCTAGCTGTTAATTGAGTCTAAATTACTCTTAGTGCAATAAATTTATAAACATCATCGACTGTCGAGCCCAGCAATAGGTCGTTATCGCAAGCCCATTTATTCAAACCTAGCAAGACATCTAGAATCGTAACTGTTGGGTGCACCAAAACACCAAAGGTGTAAACCTGTTTTTCAGCGTAAGGACTTTTGTGTTGAATGGCGTGTAATTCATCGCATGTTTCCTAATTTACTTGTTTTAGTGTTACCTCACATAAAACTGACTGACTGGTCATACAGTTTGTTGACATTACACCAAGTCTCCTTCAAACTTTTGTTATCAGTGATTACCCTTGGAAAACACATTGAAGCAATATTGCAGTTCAGACTTGACGACTCTTCAGTTGCTGAGCTTGATATTTGGGGTTTTTCTGATGACTGGGCTGATGATAGCCGACGAAAATAAATCCTCAAGAAGTGCTGCATAGGTATCTAGGGAAAGTGAATTGTCAATGATAACGGTGCTGCGTGCTGGGACATTCCTGGCTGGACCCCAACACCATGCAATTTTTATTACGATAAAATCAACTGACTCATGCGATACGTCAATAAACAGCATTCTGTGTCGGGACAGTAACTAAAAGGTAATCAGATCGGTAATTTTGAATAAATTTCAGTTAGGTGTAGACATGACGCAGCACAATAAACTAAACAGAAATAATATTAATCGACGAAGTATTCTTAAAATGGCGGCCGGTGTCGGTCTGAGTGGAATAGCATCGGGAGTAGCAGCGTTGGCAAATGATAGTGAAAATACCGATTTTAATGATGTGATTATTGTCGGTGCAGGAATGGCCGGTCTTTATGCCGCTAAAATACTGATAGATAAAGGCTATTCAGTAAAGGTGTTAGAAGCATCAAACCGTCATGGTGGGCGAGTCTATAGCCGTTCTTTGGGAGATACTCGAATCGAAATGGGTGCTGAAGAACATTATTTGCCAACTAACAACCCAATTTATGATGCGATTGTCAACGAGTACGGCAACGATGTCTATGTACCAACTTATGTCGGTGACGACATGTTGACTATAGACGGCAATAAGACCTGCTGGGAGGAAACGGGTGATTGCGAAGAAGATGTTGATATTACTACTTTCTGGAAATACTGGTCACGGTACGGCAGTAAAAATATTCAAAAAGATTTTTCAATCACTATGGCGGATGATGTTCTTCAGCATAATAATGTTGACCGCAATCACCGAGCATATCACCTTTATGATAATTCGATCGCAGGCTCAATATACGGCACCTCACTGGATAAAATTGGTATAGCTAGTCTTGCTCAACAGGACTGGAACTGGACATTATCAAGTGAAGTTCGTGCTTTGAAACCGGCTAACCTTGGCTACTCTGATGCACTGGATAAAGTATGGTGGAGTGATGTCCTTGATTCGGTTCAGCTAAATCGCCCTGTAAAGCAAATTGATATGCGCAACGATATTGCCATTGTTACTGACGACACTGGTAATCAGCATCGTGCAAGAAAAGTGATAGTGACTGCTTCTATCGGCGTTTTACAAAGCGAATCAATTGAATTTCTTCCAGGGTTGCCCGAAAAAACCGTCGATGCTTATCGTAATATCGGCATGGGCCAGGGTATGAAAGTTGCTTTACGATTTGAAAAACCATTTTGGGAAGAAAAACTGGGCTATATGATAACCGATGGTTTAGTTTCCAGTTGTTGGAGTCCGAGCAATTATAAACAAGGTGGTAAAGACTTTATTATGATGTGTTATCCAATGGGTGACAATGGCGTTAAACTGACAGAAATGAGCGTTGCGGCAGGAGGTGGCATCGCTGGTAACGAAAAAATTCTGAGTGAAATGCTAAGAGATCTTGATGGACTATTTGATGGTGCCGCTAGTGCTTCTTATCAGGATGGATTGGTTCAGGATTGGAGTTCCGATCCCTATGTGCGAGGCAGCTATTCCTTTCCGATGCTGGAAACGTATAGATCAAGTGGCAACAATAAAAGAAAGCAATTGGCGGAACCAGTGGGTGATCAATTATTTTTCGCAGGTGAGGGTTCTAATCACATTAATCCCGCCTGTGTACCGGGAGCCCTTCAGGAAGGTGAGCGTGCGGCGAATCAAATTGACGCGTTATTTAAGAAGACCAGTGCGACCGGTTAGGTTTATCAATAATGTCAAATGTTAGGGTAGAAATTGACAGCAAGAGAGCAATTAAAAATGAATAATAAGCTAGGTGTGATTCGCCTCGAACCTCAGGGCCCCAGTGGGATCGGACTAGTCGACATGGAGCTGGAGCAAGGTGACTTTCAATCACCATTGCCTGAGCAGCAGATTCACGTCTATTTCGAGGACGAAGTGCTCGGGTTAAGTGTGGGTGTCTGGACGACGACAACGATGCAGGAGGCTTTCGGCCCTTACCCCGGTGATGAGTTCATGTGGGTACTGGAAGGTCAGGCCAAAATGGTTGACTCTGATAAAAACGAAACGCTGGTTAAGCCAGGACAATCATTCTGTGTTCGAAATGGGATTCCTATCAGCTGGAAGCAGGAAGGGTTTTTACGCAAGTTTTACATTACCTTGGCGCAACCTAATACCCCATTGCCAGAAATAGATAGTGCAGACGGTGGTGTAATGGTACTGAATGCTGATCAGTTATCAGATGGGTTAGTGACGTTAGAGCACACAGAACCGTTTGTGATTGAAGCGGGTGATCCTACTCAGCGTGACTCACCATTATTTACCAACGATAGTAGCACTATGTTTGTTGGACTGTGGGATAGCACTCCCTTTGAAAGTGAAATGAGACCTTTCCCTTCCCATGAATTTGTCCAGCTATTAGAGGGTGAAGTGAGCATTACCGAGGAAAATGGCGAGACACACCTATTTAAAGCAGGCGACGCATTTTTTATTCCCAAGGGAACCGTTTGCCAATGGCGAGTAAAAGACACCATTAAAAAGTATTACGCCATCGTAGAGCCGGTTGAATAAAGTACGCGTTCTTTCAATCATTAATGCCAAAGTGCGCTACAAGGGATCGTCCAACTAAAATATTATGCATTGGCTTTCTTTGCTGCTTTTTGAATTGTGGATGACTCATACGTGATCATTGTTGTTCTGTCATGAATTCACGATCATTGATTTTCACACCCCATAGACTAACATTATAGCCAATTCTATGGGGTGATTCGAGATCGATGCGGCTGCTTATGCTTGCTTATCTTTCGATATAAGGTTCGACCACTGCCATGATGCGAATGACTGTCTGTTCTTTTTCACCCACGGGTGCCACATAGTGGATGGCTGCTTCAGCCGCTGGTCGTCCTGCTATTTTTGATATCACCCAGGTGGCCAGATACTGCGATGACAGACACCCACCGGCCGTGGCGACGTTGCCGTTAGCGATAAAGGGTTGATTGAGCACATCGATACCAGCCTCTATTACCCAGGGTTTTGTGGTTAGGTCAGTACAGGCGGGCAAACCATTTAATAAGCCAAGTGCTGCGAGTAGCAAGGTGCCTGAACATTGTGCGCCTATCACTTGTTTTGTGGGGTCCAGCTCTAATTGAGCGAGTATGGCTTTGTCTTTTGCAATCTCTCGGGTATAGATTCCACTACCAAATAGCACCACGTCTGCTTGGTGGGCAAATGCTAATGGTTGTTGAGCTTCGATAGTAACACCATTCATCGAGGTGACTTTTTCGGATGGACAGGTTATCTGCACATTAAAGCCCTCGCCCTTCATTCGGTTTAAAATACCCAAGGCGATAAACGAGTCTAACTCGTTGAATCCGTCAAAAGTTAAAATCGCGATATCCACCTTTAAACTCCTTTATTAATGCACTGAACAGTCAATTCTGATCGTTTGTTTATCGTCAAATCATAGCATTGCTCTTTTACAACTATAGTGCCAATTAACGAAATTCGACCAGACCAACTATTGATACCTGATGTCGGCAGAAAAAATCTGCTTTAATGTCGACACAAATTAATCATCTACCTTAGGGGTATCTCCAAAATTCACGGGAACTGGCATGAACAACGATAGCAAGAATGTAGCACCCCCATCGTCACCCTTGGCCGTACCCACGGTTCAAATTGAGAACGATCGCGTCATTGTTACCGAATGGTGCTTTGCTCCAGGTGCCGAAACTGGATGGCACCGACACGGTTATGATTATATTGTTGTGCCACAAACCACTGGACAGTTACGCATTGAGTTAGCTGATAATAGTAAAGTAATGTCTGATTTGGTGGCGGGCAAATCCTATAACCGTTCAGTGGGTGTAGCACACAACGTGGTCAACCCTAATGACTTCGAGTTTGTGTTTGTCGAAATCGAATTGAAATAGAGTGTCTCTAAAAACTCTGGATCAATCATGACTCTCGGAACCATTGCGACATTATTTTTCACATTGGCCATTCTAGCTGCTTTACCCAGTACGAGTGTTATCGCCGTAGTATCGCGCTCTATTGCCGGTGGATTTGGGCATGGCATTGCTACGTCTATTGGCATCGTGGTGGGCGATATATGTTTCATTATTATCGCGATTCTCGGCTTATCGGTTGTTGCCGAGGCTATGGGTGATTTATTTCTATGGGTTAAACTTTGTGCAAGCATTTATCTAATCTGGTTTGGCATCGGCTTATGGCGGTCAATACCTGCAGCGACTAAAGTCGATACTATTCAACAAAAATCACTTATTTCGAGCTTTTCATGTGGCCTTTTCATTACGCTGGGAGACCAAAAGGCAATCTTGTTTTATCTGGGATTTTTTCCAGCCTTCATTGACTTGGATAATCTCTCGCAGACTGACATTGGGATTATCATCATGATTACGATTGTTGCCGTTGGTGGAGTCAAAGTGGCCTATGCTTTTGCATCCCATCAGGCGAGCGCATTACTCAAGGATAGATCAGCAAAAATAATGCTTAACCGATTGGCCGGCAGCGCTATGTTGGCAGCCGGCTGTTACTTGATTGTTACCAGTAGCTATCACTCTTTTTGGTAGCACTGTTCGATTATTTTTTGAGCTTCGATAACGGATATCTTTAAAAATACCCTAATAATAATCAGGCATCGAGGCGGCCATTATTTTCCGAATCAGGCAACAGTCTTATAACCATGATTGGTCGACCAGTACCGACATATTAGTACTGATCAAACAATGCTTGTGTATTGATCTCGGTCCCCCTCAGCCTCTCTAAGCAATAGTTCTTCTGAGAAAAGAAGTTTATCTACCGAGTACCTTTAAAAATTACACATTTACTGCAATGGCGAACGGCGGGTTACTGGCCCGTTATCGCTGAGAAAGGTTTCAGTCAAACCACGATCAGTATGATTCATCCGCCATGACAGCATGTTTTGGGCGTATTCCAATACCAGTGATTGATAATCGGCTTTGTCTGCCAGGTTAATAAACTCTCCTGGATCTTCTTGCAAGTCAAAAAATAAGGGTGGCAAGGCGGTGAAATGAACGTATTTATAACGCTTGTCTCGAATCACGCTAAGGCTGCATTGATGGGCCGTCAGGCCGAAGTAACGCTCGACCGAATCATCTTCCACTGATCGAAAATCGTACTCCCAGTGTACTTGCTTACGCCATGAATTTGGCTCAACGCCACTTTGCAATATCGGCAACAATGAATGGCCATCGCATTGTGCTGGAATGTCACGACCCAGCCAATCTAGCATGGTTGGCATGATATCGACGTTTTCAGTAAATGCGTCGATCTGCTTGCCTCGGCTTGCATCAGCATTCGCCCTAGGATCACGAATAATAAGCGGAATATGATACGACTGATCAAAATATCCTAGCTTACTGGTTAACCAGTGATCGCCCATTTGCTCGCCGTGATCAGAGGTTAATATAATTAGTGTGGAATCCCATTCTCCACTTGTTTTCAATTGCTCAATAAGCCGACCCAGATTGTCGTCTACCTCACTCATCAAACCATAGTAGTGGGCTTTCGCTTGTTGTATTGCCTTAACCGATTCAGGTGCACCATAATTGGTTTGATCGATACAGTATTTAAGAAACGGGTGTTGCTGCCCTTCCTCATTCGCACTGTCACATCGGACCGGAGAGGCCTGTTGAGCAGGATCACAGAACTCGTGATAGGGCGCCGGTGCGACGAAAGGTGGATGAGGACGTAACAGCGATAAATGGGTTACCCAAGGCTGTCGTTGACCATCAATCCACTCGATACATTTGTTTACCATGAAGTGGGTTTCATGATCTTCTGTTTTAATATTCAATGGTAACAAGCGATCACCACCATCTTTCCAATCTATCCCTTCTACCGCGTTGCCGTATAAACTCCACAAACGCTCGGGGATTTCATAGCCTTTAGTGATTAACGATTGGACCCAGTCCATCGAAACTTCTTCTTTGTAGGGCGTATAGCTGCCGATGCCGGGCAATGGTTCACAATATTGAGTCAGTCGAGGATCGCTTGGATCGACTCCACGCGGATCGGGTGCCGTATCAGTGTAACCAAATAATGAGGGCGAATATCCAGCCTTTCGCATTTCCAGCGCCCAGTTATTCAAGCGCTTATCGACCGGCGTGCCGTTGCTAACACATCGGTGATTGTGCAAATACATGCCGGTATGAATTGAGGTACGACTGGGTGCACAGGGCGTCGCCTGGGCAAAGTGTTGTTTGAATAAAACACCCTCTTGTGCAAGCGCGTCCAAATTTGGCGTTTTAACAACGGGATGATCTAAGGCGGACAAACATTCACCACGCCATTGGTCGACTGTAATAAAAAGAATATTCATAAAGGTACTATGGTTTTGGCTGGGACACGTAGGGTCAGAAATATAAGCATCCGCTTAGAAAAATCCAACAAAAACAATTGATCGCGGCTATCGACCGATTCAATCGAGTGCGAGAACAAGGTCTAGCATTTGTTGAGCATGTCCTTTCGCTTTAACCTTGTAATTAACTTCGACCAAAATTCCTTTCTTATCAATCACAAATGTCGACCGTGCGATGCCCATGTATGTCTTACCCATAAATTGACGCTCGCCCCAAACACCATATTTTTCACAAACTTCACCCGAAGTATCAGCCAGTAATTCGACTTTAAGCTCGTGCTTGGCAATAAATTTCAGATGCTTTGCGCCACTATCTTTGCTCACGCCTAAAACGACTGTGTCGGCAGCGGCAAATTCAGCAACCAGCGCAGTAAACTCATTGGCTTCAACGGTACAGCCGGGCGTGTCATCTTTTGGGTAAAAATAAAGCACGACATGTTGAGCACCCTTAAATTGGGACAAGCTCACTGTTTTATCGTCTTGATTGGTCGTCGTAAAATCGGGTGCTGTTTGATTGATCTCTAACATGAGACGTCCTTATGTTTTAGTTAAAAGTGACTTAATTTTGTGTATGAGAAGTTAGGCTTAAAAATTATTGAAGTAATGATATCGTTTGTATTCATTCAAGGCTAGGGGCCTGTTGGCCTTAGGTCCTCATGACGAGAGACATTATTTTAACCCCACGTTTTAATCAAATAATGCCAAAAGTTATTGTTTTCATCGAAGGGGCAGGAATTTATCCACTATGACTTTTTCGTAGGAGTCGATAGGCCCAATTGATACAACAATTCAGACGCTAATGTCAAATAAATTAATTCAAAATCCGACAAGTTACTAGCATTTGACTCGTCTAGGTAACTCAGTAACATAGTTCTTTTTACTTAATGGTATGGACCATGTCGAACAATAAGGTACTCGTCCCACTCACTCAATCTGCACTGAGCCAAGAAATTTTTCCATATATCGAAAAGTTCTTAGCGCCGACCAACAATGATTTAACCCTGTTTTTTATCACTAATCCACCCACTGGTGCTGGCTTTGGCAGGGTAGACGGTATTACTGATTATGTTCAAATGCCTGGTGATGGCTCAGTAAGACCCTCACTTCATCCTATTTATGCAACCCAGCAACAAGACAGCATTAAAGCTCATGTTGAAGCAGAATTGATAGCCGTCACTAACCGATTAAAAGCTGCTGGATACAACGTCTCGGTGGTAGTGAGTTTCGATAAAAATCCACTAGATGCCATATTGAAAGTGATTAAACGGAAAAAAATTGATTTAGTCGCAATGTCAACTAAAGCACGAGTGGGCGTTACTCGATTCTTTTTTAACGATATTGCCAATCAGTTATCTCAAAAATCAAGCATTCCGGTAATGATAACGCACCCTGCTGGAGAGTAAGGTTTATCGGTTAGAACGAATGAATCCGCCATTTTTTAAAAAATTAATTGTTTGGTCGATCACTTCTTTTCGCTGCATCATAAATGTATGGGTATAGGGCAACACGATATAATCAGTCATACCATCGAGTTTGGTATTCTTGGTTGACACTTTCCCATCATTTTCTGTGCCGATTAAGGCAGACGCTAAAACATTGAGACTTTTATTGCCTGCGATTACGCCTACTTTATATCCCACCGCCGGTAGAGAATTGGGTAGACTGAATTCAGCGGTGCCCAGTTGATTGCCAGCCGGTCCATTAAAAAGCTGAAACAACTCGTATCCCACCAAACGATCAACCAGCTCACTACCGGCATTAGGCGGTGCCAACATAACCACGCTACCCAAATTTTCAAGACGGTGCTGAGATAAATAGTACCGAACCAAAATGGCACCCATCGAATGCGTGACAAAGTGAATTCGGCCGGGGTTATAGGCCTTTTCACAATAGGTTACAGCCTGACCGATAAAAGTCTCGGACAGTAATTGGATTGGTTGTGTCCGCGATGGGTAACTGCAGTTGTAGGTCTTGTATCCAGCATTTTGTAAAGCAGCTTCAATTTTATGCATGGACCGATTGGTGCGAGCTAGGCCGTGCAATAAAATGACCACTTCGGTCGGTAATAATGATTTTCGGACGTTCAAATTGACCGTTACCCACGTTTATTAAAACACCTGATGTGCCAATTATAGTCTGAATTAGAGACACTATATTCAAAATTGTGTTGCTAGATTAGGCTGATGTCGAATTAAGTACTAGCGTGCTTTTAAATAACTTAAAACCCACTTTCGATACTCTGAACCATGTTAATCATTACCAGTCGAATCTGAATAGTTCCATCATTGACGAGACGCTTTATGAATAAACTTTTTAGCCTGACGGTATTACTACTTTCAATTGTTAGCCTACAGCTTTTTTCAATAAAAGCAGCTTCCGCTGAAAAAGCAATTCTCGCTGGCGGATGTTTTTGGTGCATGGAATCTGACTTCGAAAAGCTTGAGGGTGTGAGTGACGTGGTGTCTGGCTTTACCGGAGGCGAAATACCGAACCCGACCTATCGCGGAAACCACGACGGTCACTACGAAGCAGTTGAAATTACCTACGACCCTGCGGTTGTCGACTACCAGGGCATTCTCGATCACTATTGGGTCAATATCGATCCTTTTGATGCCAGTGGACAATTTTGTGATAAGGGCAGTAGCTATTTGAGCGCTGTGTTTGTTTCCAACAATCAGGAAAAATTACTGGCCGAACAATCTAAGAAAAAAGTCATTGCCATGTTTCCTGGGGAAACTGTGGTAACCCCAATCCTTACCGTGTCGACGTTTTATCCCATTAAAGGTGCCGAAAGTCATCATCAGGATTTTTATATAAACAATCCAATTCGTTATAAAGCCTACCGCTGGAATTGTGGACGAGACAAGCGTTTGAAAAATATCTGGGGTGATCTGGCGACTGTTAATTAGTTTCAATTTCTGCCGCTTTGATTTAGCTAATTATAATTTTAATGCACCTATAATTAGGCCTCTTTGGACTTGGCTTTAAATTAAGCGTTTTTTAAAAAAACAATGATACCTATCAAGT